>Ga0070731_10000246_pt1 | contig 89833 bp, 73 predicted proteins | sample Coa_R1_2_FD_66448 | JGI IMG/M metagenome (GOLD analysis project Ga0070731, IMG submission 66448) | Surface soil microbial communities from Centralia Pennsylvania, which are recovering from an underground coalmine fire - Coalmine... | ecosystem: Environmental > Terrestrial > Soil > Unclassified ... | reverse complement strand
TCCACAACGTGACGGCGAACAGGCGCCACGGCAGCTCGAAGCTCTCTGGCGACCGCATCCAATACATGCCCGCCAGGATGTCCGGCCGTCCGTCGCCGTCGATATCCGCCATGCGCAGGCCACCCTGGTTCGAAGGCGAGTAGAAGGAGTAAACGTCCCGGGAAGGCCAGCGCGCCGTTGGATCGGCGGGGATCTCGTAGAAACGCACCTGCGCGCGCTTGTGGGTCAGCAGAATGCCGCGGTGGCCGAGCAGAGTGGCGGGGAGCATATCCGGCGCGTCGATGCCAGTGTCGATCACGTGGCGCGCCCACTTGCCGCGTTGCGCGCGCGGAGCGCGAAACCAGACTAAGGCGGCCTCGGGGCCGCTTTCGCCGACGACCACGTCCAGCCGGCCGTCGCCGTCCACATCCAGCAGGCAGCCGCCTTCGGTGAACGCACGCCCGGGCCCTCGGACAACGCGACTCCCGCCTTGCGGCAGGCTCCTCCCAACCAGCCGGTCACCCCAGGTGACCAACGTGCGGTCGTGTAGAGCGTAGCCTGTCACGGTTTCGCCGCGCAAGCGCACTAACATATGTCCGGAAAAGCGCGGCAACCCGGCAGCCGCCAGAAACCGGCACGACAAAATGATGGCCAGCGCGCGGAAGAGCATGTCCGTGTATGGTGCTATTTTAGACTGCCATGCAGCCTTTGCTGGACTTGCTTACAGGGCGCAGCGACGATCTCGGTCTGGACCGGGCAGCGCTGGAACTGGCCCGCATCGAGTATCCGCGGACGGATATGGAACCGTTCATCGGGATTCTGGACTCCTACGCGGCGGAACTGTCCCGACGTCTGCCGGACCGCCCCGGCGGTTCCGAGTACGTGGCCGCTGCCAATCGTTACCTTTTTGAAGAACTGGGATTCACGGGCAACGCCGGCAACTATTACGACCCGCGGAATAGCTGCCTGAATGACGTGTTGACGTTGCGCACCGGTATCCCCATCACGCTGGCAGTGGTGTATCTGGAGATCGGGCGTCGACTTGCCCAGCCGGTTTACGGCATCGGGCTGCCCGGGCATTTTGTGGTGCAGTACCGCGCCGCGCAATACTCCGCCTTTATCGATGTGTTCCACGGCGGCCGTATCCTGACCAAGGCGGACTGCTTCAACCTGGCCCGCCAATCGGCCGGTGCATCGCTGGACGACGCCTCCCGGCTGCTGGCGGCGGTGGACAAGCGGCAGATCGTGACGCGCATGCTGCGCAATCTGCGGGGGGTCTATTTGCAGCGACGGGCCTATGGCAAGGCGCTCCAGACGCTGAACCTGCTGCTAGTCGCGGAGACTGATGACGCCGGCCGGGAAGATATCGAGAAGCAGCGCCGCGCGCTGCGGAGATGCCAGGCAGGCCTGAACTGAAGCCGCAAGCCGGGCCGCCGGCTAGCCGGAGACCACCTTGGTCTTCCGGAATAGCTCGTAGGCGCTCCCGAAGTACACCTGGCCAGCGAAATGGAACGCTGCCAGTTTCGGCTCCTGCAGCGCCTGGCCAGACTGTTCCGGCCCTAGGTGGACCTCAGTGAGCCGGGCGCCCACCGGAATCTGGCGCGGATCGCCGGTCAGATCCAGGGCGGGAAAAGGCTCGGTGGCTTCCCGGACTTCGCCGGGCGGCGCGCTCCATTTTTCGTTGAAAAACGTCCAGATGGCATCGGGACACCGGCTGGGACACACTGGAAGCTGCTCTCCGGCCTCCACCGGGATCATCACGCCGCAGGTTGTGCACCTATATAAACCGGAATCAGAGACCTGCTCTTTTGCCTTGTACAATCTATCGCTTCGCCCTCCCTGGCTGAAACGAAACCTTAGACTACCAAAATAAAACGCGCGTGTCTTGGCTACCCCCTTGACCGGCCCCCGGGGTACTCGATCGTACGCTTACGGGCTTTTGCTGGTGCCGAGTAGCTAAAACCAGCTATGCTTGACGGTTCCACACAGTACAAATATAATTGCTAGGCGGATCTTTTCGTCCCTAAAGGAGGTTTCATGGCAAGGGAGAGCACGCAACATAAACTGGATCGGGTGCGGTCGCCCCGCGTCCAGATCACCTACGACGTGGAGGTGGGCGGTGCGATTGAGTTGAAGGAGCTCCCGTTCGTCGTGGGAGTTCTGGGCGATTTGACGGGGCAGCCCGAGCAACCCCTGCCCAAACTGAAAGAGCGCAAATTCGTGGAGGTAAATCCCGATAATTTCGACAGCGTGCTGGACGGAATGAAGCCGCATTTATCGTTCGCCGTGGAGAACAAGCTCAGTGAGGAGCCGGATGCCGCCAACCTCAAGATCGATCTGCATTTCAAGTCCATGGACGATTTCGACCCGGAAAATGTGGCGCGCCAGGTGAAACCGCTCAAGGAACTGCTGGACTTGCGCACGCGGCTGGCCGATCTGCGCGGCAGCCTGCAGGGAAATGACAAACTGGAGGAGGCGCTGCTGGAAGCCGTTGGCAACACCGAAAAGCTGGACAAGCTGAAGAAGGAAATGGGAAAGGGGGAAGGTTCCAATGGCTGATCCACAGGGCGCACCCGGATCCGTAGGCACGGGTGAGCAGGTTCTCGAGAAGGGGCTTCTCGACCAGATCGTCGAAGACGGCCGCTTCGGCGCGGAACCGGCCGCCAGGGAACGCGGCAAGAATCTGGTGAAGGAATTCGTGGCCCAGGTCCTGGAAGGGTCCATGACCATCGCCCGCGATGCCGAGATGATGATCAACGCACGCATCGCCCAGATCGATCACCTGGTTTCGCTGCAGTTGAACGAGGTGATGCACCACCCCACGTTTCAGAAACTGGAAGGCACCTGGCGCGGCATCAAATACCTGATGGACCAGAGCGAAACCGGGGTGATGTTGAAGATCAAGGTCCTCAACGTGAGCAAGAAGGAGCTGCTGAAGGACCTGCAGCGCGCCCCGGAATTCGATCAGAGCGCGCTCTTCAAGAAGGTCTACGAGGAAGAGTACGGCGTCTTCGGCGGATCGCCTTTCGGCGCCCTGGTGGGCGATTTCGAATTCGGCAAGCATCCCGAAGATATCGAGTTGCTGGAAAAGATCTCCAACGTGGCGGCGGCGGCGCACGCGCCGTTTGTGAGCGCGGCGGCTCCGGACCTGTTCAACATGCAGAGTTATACGTCGCTCGACGCGCCGCGTGATCTGGCCAAGATTTTCGACACCACGGAATACGCCAAGTGGAAGAGCTTCCGCCAGACCGAGGATTCCCGCTACGTGGCTCTGTGCCTGCCGCGCACCCTGGGCCGGCTGCCCTACGGCAAGGACACCAAGCCTGTCGAAGCATTTAACTACGAAGAGCACGTGGACGGCAGCGATCACTCCAAGTATCTGTGGATGAACGCGGCATATGCGCTCGCCAGCCGTATGACCAATTCGTTTTCGCAGTTCGGCATGTGCGTCGCCATGCGCGGTGTGGAAGGCGGTGGCCTGGTGACCGGCCTGCCGGTGCACAATTTCTACACCGACGAGGGCGATGTGGCCATGAAGTGCCCGACCGAGGTGCCCATCACCGATCGCCGCGAAAAAGAGCTGGCGGATCTTGGCTTCGTGCCCCTGGTGCACTGCAAGGATACCGACTACGCGGCGTTCTTCAGTGTGCAGACCTGCCAGAAACCCAAGCTGTACGACACCGATTCTGCTAATGCCAACGCGCGGCTCTCGGCGCAGTTGCCGTACCTGATGGCTTGCTCGCGATTCGCGCATTACCTGAAGGCTATGATGCGCGACAAGATCGGCAGCTTTATGTCGCGCACGGAAGCGGAGCAGTATCTGAACCGCTGGATCCTGCGCTACGTGGTCCCGGACGACACGGCATCGCCGCAAATGAAGGCGCGCAGCCCGCTGCGGGAGGCGCGCATCGATGTATCGGAGGTCCCGGGCAAACCCGGTGTGTATCGCGCCGTCGCATTTCTGCGGCCTCACTTCCAGCTCGACGAATTGACTGTTTCACTGCGGCTGGTCGCGGAACTGCCGGCCCCCGCAAAATAACCGGCCGCAGAAGCTGCGGCGGCCGTAACCATTGGTCCACTTTGAGTATCTTCCGATAGGAAAAGGAGCACTGACGTGGCTGTTAATGCATATCTTTATGTCGATGGCGTGCAGGGTCCAAGCACGAGCAAGACCGGTTTCATTGACGTCCTTTCTTTCAGTTGGGGCGTCAACCAGACGACCGTGTACGGCGCGGGCGCATCCGGCAAGGAATCCAAGGCCGGGCGGGCGGATTTCCAGCATTTGACCATCATGAAAGTGCTGGACAAGACCTCCCCGCTATTGTGCGATCATTGCGCCTCGGGAGACATCCTGAAAGAGGTGTACATCCTTTACGACAAACCGGTGGGCGACAAGCAGGACGACTATTTCCGCATTTATCTCAAAGACGCTCTGATCACCTCCGTGCAGCTTTCGGGCAGCCACGAGAATCCTTCGGAGTCGGTGAGCTTCGCCTTCCAGGGCGTGGAGATAGCTTACAAGCCGGAGAAAGATGACGGCTCGCTCGACGCCGCCGTCAGCAAGGGATACGACCTGGAACTGCTCACTCCGAACTTCGCCGCGCCTAAAGCCCTCGGCTCCTGATCGGCTCAATGACGGCCAAACAGTTTTTCGATGCTGGCCAGGTTCGCAACGCGGAGGCCGCTCTGTCGGCGCGCCTCCGCGATTACCCTACGGATGTCGGGAGCCGTACGTTTCTCTTCGAGCTCCTGTGCTTCTCGGGCCAGTTCGGCCGCGCCGAAAAACAGTTGGGAGTGCTCTCGCAGGGAGGCAAGCAGGCCGAGATGGGCGCCGTCCTTTATTATTCGGCATTGCACGCCGAGAAGACCCGCCACGAATTATTTCAGAAGGAAGAATTCCCGGGTGTAGCCGCGGCGCCGTCCCCGCCGGGCACGCTGAACGGGAAGCCATTCCACTCCATTCGCGACGCCGACCCGGCTGTCGGCGCGCGCCTGGAGGTTTTCGCCGCCGGCGCGTACCTTTGGATTCCGTTCCAGCACATCGCCTCCGTCCAGATGGAAGCGCCGCATCATTTGCGCGATACCCTGTGGACTCCCGCGGCCGTGATGACGGGACCATCCTTTCAAGGCGCCGATATCGGCCAGGTTCTGATTCCCGCCATATACCCGTTTTCGTGGAAATCGGACGACGAATCGTTATGGCTGGGGCGGTCCACGGAATGGGTGGCCGACGACGGCGGGCACGAGTATCCCGTCGGTCAAAAGGTGTTCCTGGTGGACGGCGAAGAAGTGCCGCTGCTCGAGATCCGCTCGCTGGAGTTTGCTGGCGATGCCTCTTCGTGAAGACATCCTGAATCCCATCGCGGGCGACAATTCCTGCGGCCAGGATCTGCGCTATGCTCCGGTCTACGACAAGATCAAGGAGGCTCGGCGCGAGGATGACGAACTGGCGCAAGGCGCCTGGCAGCACGAGCGCAAGGTCGCTGACCACAACGCCGTCACCCGGCTGACGCAGGAGGCCATTGCCACCTCGTCCAAGGACCTGCAACTGGCAGCCTGGCTTACCGGCTCGCTGCTGAAGACCAAAGGATTCACCGGATTGCTGGACGGATTGATCCTCTGCCGCGGATTGATCGAAACATTCTGGGACAAGCTGTATCCCGAACTGGAAGATGGCGACGCCGAGTTGCGCGCTGCCCCGCTCGACTGGATCGGCTCGCGTCTGGATGTAGACGTGAAAAGCGCGCCCCTGACCCGCGACGGCTACAATTTCTTTCAACACAAAGATTCCCGCGCCATCATCTACGAAGACCAGGCCAAGACCAAAGAGCAGAAGGCGGCGCGCGAAGCCGCTTTAAAAGACGGCAAATTGCCGCCGGAGGTCTTCGACAAGTCGTTCGCGGAAACGCCCAAGGTCTTCTACGCCGAGGCGGAGAAGAATTTGGATGCCTGCATGGCCGCTCTCGCCGCGCTGGATGATTTGTGCCGCGATAAGTTCGCGGATGCCGCGCCGACCTTTGGAAAGCTGAAGAACGCGCTCGAGGATGTGCGCCATGTAGTCCACAGCTTCCTGCAAAAAAAGCGCGAGACCGAACCGGACCCTGTGGAGGAAGTTCCGCCGCCTGCCGCGGAGCCCGAGGCGGCGCTTCCGGCCGAGACTGCGCTCGCGTCCGTTCCGTTGGGAGGCGAGGTATCGCTGGCCCAGATCACCGTGGAACCGGGCGACCGGAATCAGGCGATTGCGGCGGTGGCGGCGGCCGCTCAATTCCTTCGCAAACGCGAGCCCCTCAGTCCGGCTCCTTATCTGATGCTGCGCGGACTGCGCTGGGGCGAGTTGCGCGCGTCCTCGGATGCGGCGGTGCTGGAAGCCCCTCCCACCGAATATCGCCGCCAGATCAAGACACTGGCGCTGAACAGCCGGTGGACGGAGCTGCTGGCCTCCGCCGAGAACGTGATGGCGCTCCCGTGCGGCCGTGCCTGGCTTGACCTGCAGCGCTTCGTAGTGGAAGCTTGCGTCAAGCTGGGCAGTGATTACGACGCCATCGCCATCGCCATCCGTTCGGAGTTGCGCGCGCTGCTCCGCGATCTGCCGCAGTTATTGGATGCCTCGCTCATCGACGATACGCCGGCGGCCAATCCCGAAACGCAGGCCTGGCTGCGCGAGCTGCTGGCCGAGCCCGCAGGGTTGGCGGCGCCCGCCAACATGCCCCGTCTGCCCGAAATGGACCGCGCCGCGGACGGCGGCTGGCAAAAAAAATTCGTCGACCCGCACGCCCTGGCCACCGAAGCCATGCGCAAGGGCCAGCCGCAGAAGGCCTTCGAGATCCTGCACGGCGAGCTGGAGCGTCAGCGCAGCGGACGCGGCAAATTCCAGCGCAAACTGCAACTCGCGCAGATTTGTATCGCGGCCGGCAAAGACGCGGTGGCCCAGCCGCTGCTCGACGACATCGCCGCCGCCGTCGAGAATCACAAATTGGAGGAATGGGAAGACCGGGAGATGGTCGCCGGTGTGCTCGCCTTCCTGCTGCAATCCAGCAAGAAAATCCAGGGCGATGCCAAGGCCAAGCAAGCCATCTTTGAGCGCATCTGCCGCCTGGACCCGGCCCAGGCGTCCCTGGTGTAGGCCATGGCCCGCCCTCCCGCCGACCCCGCCGCCGCTGTCACCTTGTCCACTCTGGACAGGCTGATCGACGGCGATCCGGGCAACTCGTCCGAAGCCAGTCCTACCCGCTCGCAATCGGTCCGTCAATTGAAGGAGGCATTGCGCCGCGACCTGGAGTGGCTGCTGAATACCCGGCGTATCGCGGTGCCGCCGGATGAATCGCTGAAGGAGCTGAATCGCTCCGTATATGTCTACGGTCTGCCCGATTTCACCGCGTATAGTTTGCGATCTCCCAAGGACCAGGTCAAGCTGGTCCGCTTTCTGGCTTCCACCGTGAAGCTGTTCGAGCCCCGGCTGGCCAATGTGCGCGTGATTCCGCTGGAGGAAACCTCGGCGGCCGCCCGCACCCTGCGCTTCCGCATCGAGGGGATGCTGATGATGGACCCCGCCCCCGAGCATGTCTCGTTCGATACCGTGCTGGAACTGACCAGCGGGGAGTACGAGGTGCGGGATGCGGGATGACCTGCTGCTGTACTACGAGCGCGAGCTGACTTATCTGCGCCAGATGGGCGCGCAGTTCGCCGAGAAGTATCCCAAGATCGCGGCGCGGCTCATTCTGGAACCTTCCAAGTGCGACGATCCCCACGTGGAGCGCATGCTGGAGGCTTTTGCCTTCCTGGCCGCGCGCGTCCATCTTAAGATCGATGACGAGTTCCCCGAAATTACCGAAGCGCTGCTCGGCATCGTGTACCCGCATTTCATCCGGCCGATCCCCTCCATGTCCGTGGTGCAGTTTCACCTGGACCCGGAGAAAGGCAAGCTCTCGGTAGGGTTGCCCATCGATCGCGACACCTTGCTGTACTCGCGTGCGGTCGACGGCGTGCCCTGCAAGTTCCGTACCTGCTACGACACCACGCTGTGGCCCCTCACCGTCACCGCGGCTTCCTGGACCACGCCCGATCGCTTGCGGCCGCCGCTTAAGGCTGCGGATGCCGGCGGGGTGCTGCGCATCGAGTTGGCCTGCACCTCGCCGGATATGGAGTTCTCCAAGCTGGAACTCGATCGGCTGCGGTTCTTTCTGGACGGCGAGAGCGCCCTGGTCCATACCATCTACGAAGTGCTCTGCTGCAATCTGCTGCAAATCGTGGTGCGGGACACCACCCCGGGTTCGCGCGCGCCTGCCATCACCCTGCCGGCCTCGTCGCTGGCGCCGGTCGGCTTCGAGGCGGACGAGGGCATGCTGCCCTACCCCCGGCGTTCGTTCACAGGCTACCGGTTGCTGCAGGAATACTTCACCTTTCCGGAAAAGTTCTTCTTTGTGGAAGTGGGTGGCCTGCGCGAAGTGGGCGCGGCGGGCTTCCGTCGCAGCGCCGAACTGCTGTTCGTGTTCTCCCGTTTTGAAGGCGACGAGCGCCGCCAGCGCCTGGAGACCGGCATCTCCACAAATACTTTCCGGCTGGGCTGCACCCCAGTGGTAAACCTGTTCGCCCAGACCGCCGAGCCCATCCTGCTCGATCAGCAGAAGTCCGAATATCCGGTCGTACCGGATGCCCGCCGGCCAATGGCTATGGAGGTTTTCTCGGTCGACCAGGTTTCCAGCCTGCGCCCGCAACAGCAGGACATCTCCGAATATCAGCCGTTCTATTCGTTCCGGCACGCTTCCCAGCGCGACCGGCAGCAGCAGACATTCTGGATCGCCAACCGGCGCGCCTCCGTGCGGGCCAACGATGATGGCACCGAGATCGACCTGGCCCTGGTGGACCTGGCCTTCCGGCCCACGCGTCCGGCCACCGACACTCTCACCGTGCGCACCACCTGCACCAATCGCGATCTGCCGTCGCGCCTGCCTTTCGGCAACGAGGCCGGGGATTTCGAACTGGAAACCGGCGCGCCCATCAAGCGCATCGTGGCCTTGCGCAAGCCCACTTCTCCGATTCGCCCGCCGCTGGGCAAAGCCATGCAGTGGCGCTTGATCTCGCACCTGTCCCTAAACTATCTTTCCCTGGTGACCGAGGGACGCGAAGCGCTGCAGGAGATCCTCAAACTCTACGACTTCACAGGTTCGGCCTACTCCGGACGCATCGTGGAAGGCATCACGGACCTCAAGAGCTCGCGCAAATTCGCGCGGGTGGTCTCCGAGGAGGGCCTGGCTTTCGCGCGCGGCACCCGGGTGGAACTGGAGTTGGACGAGGAGCAGTTTGTGGGCGGCGGTGTCTATTTGTTCGCCAGTGTGATCGAGAACTTCCTGGGGCTGTATGCGTCGTTGAACAGCTTCAGCCAGTTGACCGCCACGGTGCGCCAGAGAAAGGAGGTCTTGCGGGAATGGCATCCCAGAGCGGGCCGCAGGATCTTGATGTAAGCCGCTCCTTTCTCGGCGAGGAATTGCGGGCGCGGCCGGGCCTTTTCGAGTTCTTCCAGGCGGTGCGGCTGATGCATCGCCTGTTAGGGGAGCGCGCGCCGGTCGGCCGGTTTGCAAACCCCGCCCGGGAAGCGCTGTGGTTCTCCGCGAACAACCTGCTGGCCTTTCCGCCAAGCCAGATTCATTCGCTGGATTGGTCCGAGGACGGTCCGGCGCGCATGAAGGTCAACTTCATGGGTCTCACCGGACCTATGGGCGTTCTGCCGCGCAGCTACACGGAACTCATCCGCGACCGCAACCGCGCCAAGGATCATACGCTCCAGGATTTCTTCGACCTGTTCAATCACCGCATGATCTCGCTCTTTTATCAAGCCTGGGAGAAGTACCGCTTCTTCGTGGCGTACGAGCGCGCGGAGCAGGACCGGTTCTCGCGATACATCATGAGCTTCGTGGGGCTGGGCACGCCCGGCCTGGAAGATCGCCAGCCGGTAGCCGACGAGTCCCTGTTGTTCTACTGCGGACTTCTGGGGCTGCAGGCGCGCTCGGCGGCCGCGCTCGAGCAGATTCTGGCGGATTACTTCGACGTGCCGGTGGAGATCGAGCAATACGTGGGCGCCTGGTACCCATTGGATCCCGGCAACCAGTGCCGCATGGAAGGCGGCACGCCCTACTCCGATCAACTCGGATTTGGCGCGGTGGCCGGAGACGAAATCTGGGATCGCCAGTCCCGCGCGCGTATCCGGCTGGGCCCGCTCGGCGCGCGGCAATACACTTCGTTTCTCCCCTCTGGGGACGCGTGGCAGCCGCTGTGCGCGATTGCCAGGTTCTTCAGCGGCGGAGAAATCGAGTTCGAAGTACAGCTCGTATTGAAACGAGACGAAGTACCTTCCTGCGAGCTCCGGCCGGAGGCTGATCCGGCCCCGCGCTTGGGATGGCTCAGTTGGATCAAGTCCGGACCCGCCTTCGGACGCGATCCTGGAGATACGGTTTTGTTGCTGAATTAAGAAAGAGCAAGTTATGCCAGTCAATCTCAGACATTTAATCGGGAAGCTGAACGATACCACGCGCAACGCGATGGAGGCCGCCGCCGGCCTGTGCCTCTCGCGCACGCATTACGACGTGGAGGTGGAGCACTTCCTCACCAAGCTGCTGGATTCCTCCTCCCATGATCTGGCCGCCATCCTGAAGCATTTCGAAGTGGACAAGTCGCACTTCGCGGCCGAACTGACGCGCAGTCTGGATAAACTGAAATCCGGCAACGCGCGCAATCCGGCGCTGAGCCCCACTGTGCGCACCATGTTGACGGAGGCGTGGACGCTGGGATCCATCGACTATGGCGCGGGCCAGGTGCGCTCCGGCTTCACCATCCTGGCGCTGGCTACCGACGAGGACCTGGCGCGCATGATGCGCGAGGTGAGCCGCGAATTCCAGAAGATCAACGCCGACAGCCTGCGCAAAGACTTCCAGTCGATTACGGTGCATTCCAGCGAAGAAGCCGTGTCGGCGGCCGCCGCTGCTCCGGAAGCCGGCGGCGCCCCTCGGCCGATGGGAGGCAAGACCCCCAACCTCGATCAGTACACCATCAACCTCACCGGCAACGCCAAGGCCGGCAAGATCGACCCTGTGCTGGCGCGCGACTTCGAAATCCGCCAGGTCGTGGACATCCTCACCCGCCGCCGCCAGAATAACCCCATCCTGGTGGGCGAAGCGGGCGTCGGCAAAACCGCGGTTGTCGAAGGCTTCGCCCTGCGCATCGTCCACGGCGATGTTCCTCCAGTGCTGAAGAACGTGGAAGTGCGCACGCTCGACCTGGCGCTGCTGCAGGCCGGCGCGGGCGTCAAGGGCGAATTCGAAAATCGCCTGAAGAGCCTGATCGCCGAAGTGAAGAATTCGCCCACCCCCATCATCCTCTTCATTGACGAAGCTCACACCATGATCGGCGCGGGCGGCCAGGCCGGCCAGAACGATGCGGCCAACCTGCTGAAGCCGGCGCTGGCGCGCGGTGAGCTGCGCACCGTCGCCGCCACTACCTGGTCCGAGTACAAGAAGTACTTCGAGAAGGATCCGGCCCTGGCGCGGCGCTTTCAATTGGTGAAAGTGGAAGAACCCACCGAGACGCAGTGCGAGCTGATGATGCGCGGCGTGGTTTCGGCGCTCGAGAAACACCACACCGTGCGCATTCTGGATGAAGGCCTGTCGGCCGCCGTGAAGCTGTCGCATCGCTACCTGGCGGACCGCCAATTGCCGGATAAAGCGGTCAGCGTGCTCGACACCGCCTGCGCTCGCCTGGCGCTGGGCCAGAACGCGGTGCCAGCCGCCATCGAGGATGCCACGCGTACACTCGACGATCTGGCCGTGCAGATGCGCATCCTGGAACGGGAGACCGCCGTCGGCGCGGACCACACGGAGCGGGTGGCCGCCATCGAAGCACAAAAGGCTGCGACACAGTCCCGGCTGGACGAGTTGCAGGCCCGCTGGGAGAAGGAGCGCGACCTGGTATCGCGCGTGCGCGAGCTCCGCGGCAAGCTGGAAGCCGGCCTCGCCACAGCCGCCGCCGGAGGCACGGCCCGTGCGCCAGCAGCGGACGGCTCCGCCATGCTCGCGGAGTTGAGTCAACTCAACGCGGAGCTCGAATCCCTGCAGGGTGAAACGCCCTTGATGCGCGTCTGCGTGGATTCCAACCTGGTGGGCGAAGTGATCTCCGGCTGGACCGGCATCCCGGTGGGCAAGATGTTGAAGGACGAGATCGCCACCGTGCTGGCGCTCGAATCGCACCTGGGCTCGCGCGTGATCGGCCAGTCGCACGCTCTGGAAGGCATCAGCCACCGCATCCGCACGGCCCGCGCCGGCCTGGACGATCCTATCAAGCCCGTGGGCACGTTTCTGCTGGTGGGACCCAGCGGCGTGGGCAAGACCGAAACCGCGCTGGCGCTCTCCGATCTGCTCTACGGCGGCGAGCACAACATGATCACCATCAATATGTCCGAATTCCAGGAGGCGCACACGGTCTCCACATTGAAGGGATCTCCGCCGGGATATGTGGGCTACGGCGAAGGCGGCGTACTCACCGAGGCGGTGCGGCGGCGACCGTATTCCGTGGTGCTCTTAGATGAAGTCGAGAAGGCCCATCCGGACGTGCTGGAGCTCTTCTTCCAGGTGTTCGACAAAGGCATGATGGAGGATGGCGAAGGGCGCCAGATCGATTTCAAGAACACCATCATCATCCTCACCTCCAACGCCGGCACCGACACGCTTATGAAACTGTGCGCCGACCCTGAAACCATGCCCGGCCCCCTGGGTTTGGTCAACGCGCTGAAGCCCGAGCTGAACAAGATCTTCAAGCCCGCATTCCTGGGCCGCCTGGTCATCATTCCCTTCTTCCCCATACGGGATGAAAACCTCAAGAAGATCGTGGTGCTCAAGCTGGCCAAGATCCAGCGCCGCATGAAAGAAACTCACCGCATTGACCTGACTTATGATCCGGCCCTGATCGACGAAGTGGCCAAGCGCTGCACCGAAGTCGAAAGCGGCGCGCGCAATGTGGACAATATCCTGACCAACACACTGCTGCCGGATATCTCGCGGCAGTTGTTGGGGCGTATCGCCGAAGGCGCGCGTCCCGAGGCCATTCGCGTGGGCATCGGAGACGATGGTTCCTTCGTATACTCGTAAGAACGGAGAGCTTCAGAATTGTCTGCACCCACGCAGATCAACCGGCCATTTCGGGTAAAGACTCCGCTCGGCGACGACGCCCTGCTGGTGGATAGCTTCGTGGGCAGCGAGCGCGTCTCCGATCCCTTCCGGTTTGTGCTGCGTCTGCTCTCACCCGATCCCAACGTGGACATGCAGAGCCTGCTCACACAGCCTGCGGTGCTTTCACTCAAGCTGGATGAAGATACAGAGCGCCACATCCACGGCAATATCAGCCGCATGAAACTGCTGGAATACGGCGCGGACGGCATGGCCGCCTACGAAGCGGAAGTAGTCCCCTGGTTCTGGTTTCTCAACCTGTTCTCGAACTGCCTGATCTTCCAGAACATGAGCGTGCCGGATATCGTAAAGCAGGTGTTCCAGAACCGCAGTTACACCGACTTCGACGACCGCACCACCGGCAGCTACAGCCCGCGCGACTATTGTGTGCAGTATCGCGAGACGGATTTCAATTTCGTCTCCAGGCTGCTGGAAGAGGAAGGCATTTTCTACTTCTTCGAGCACACCGAAGACAAGCATACGCTGGTGCTGGGCGACGATGTGAGCGCGTTCGCCGCCTGTCCGAATCAATCCAGCGTTCGGTTTACGCCCAGCGAGGGCGGGCGGCTGGACGAGAGCACCGTGGTCACGCTGGAGGCGGAGTTCCGCGTGCAGACCGGCACCGCTTCGCATACCGACTACGATTTCACAAAGCCCAGCACCAGTCTCTTTGCCACCCTGTCCGGCGCGCAAAAGGGAGAGATCTACGACTATCCGGGCAGGTACAGCACCAAGGACGACGGCGACCGCTATGCCCGCATTCGCCTCGAGGAACAGGAAGTCGGCATCTCCACCGTGCGCGGTGACAGCAACTGCATGGGCTTCGAGTGCGGTTACAAGTTCACGCTGACGGATCATTACCGCGATAGCGCCAACATGGATTACACGCTTCTCGCGCTGGAGCACAAGGCCCGTAATGCCAGCTATCGCGCCGGCCAGGCCGATCCATTCGAATACACGAACCGCTTCGAGTCGATTCCGAATACCGTGCCATTCCGTCCGGCGCGGCGCGCCCGCAAGCCGGTGATCGAAGGAACCCAGACCGCCGTGGTCGTGGGCAAGTCGGGCGAGGAGATCTGGACCGACCAATACGGCCGCATCAAGGTACAGTTCTTTTGGGACCGCGAGGGCAACGCCGACGAAAACAGTTCCTGCTGGATTCGCGTGGCCCAGCCCTGGGCGGGCAAGCAGTGGGGCTTCATTACGACGCCGCGCATCGGCCAGGAAGTGGTGGTCGATTTTCTGGAGGGAGATCCGGACCGGCCGCTCGTTATCGGCTCGGTCTACAACGCCGAGCAGACCACGCCCTACACGTTGCCGGACTCCCAAACCAAGAGCACCTGGAAATCGCTCAGCAGCAAGGGCGGCGGCGGCTTCAACGAGATCCGGTTCGAAGACAGCAAGGGTAGCGAGCAGATCTTCATCCATGGCGAAAAAGACATGGATATGCGGATCAAGAACGACCGCCGCGAGTGGATCGGCGAAGACCGCCACCTGGTGGTGGTCCGCGACAAGTTGGAGAAAACCGGGCGCGACAGCCACCTGGATCTGACGCGCGACCATATCGAGAAGATCGGCCGCGACCACCACCTGACCATCAGCGGCAAGGAAGCCATCTCCATCACCGGATCGCATTCGCTCAGCGTGACCGGTGACGTGATCGAGCAGTTCAGCGGCAATCACAGCAGCCAGGTGACTCAGAACCTGTATATAAAAGGCATGCAGGTGGTGATCGAAGCCATGGTAGGTTTGACTATCAAGGTAGGGAGTAACTTCATCACCATCGACCCGACCGGTATCGCCATCTCGGGGATGCCCATGGTGCAGATCAACAGCGCCGGCTCCGCGCTTTCCGGCAATGCCGGTTCCCCGGTCTCGCCCCTGACACCCACGGACGCCACGGACGCTTCGGACGCCGATCCAGGCTCGGTGACCACGCCGGCCGGTGGGTCCGCCCCGCCCAAAACCCTGTCCCTACTCAAGATCTCGCCGGTATCCGGTTCCTTGCCCCGCCCTTCTCCCGCGTCGGATGCGCCCACTCATGATCCCAATGCGCCGGAAAATCAGGATAAGAAACACTGGATCGAAATTAAGCTGAAGGACCAGGAAGGCAATCCGGTGCCGGGCGAGCCTTATAAGATCACGCTGCCGGACGGCAGCACCGTGGCCGACGGGACACTGGATGACAAAGGATACGCGCGCGTCGACAATATCGATCCCGGCAGCTGTAAGGTCACGTTTCCGAATCTGGACAAGAGTACCTGGGGGCCCGCGGGCGGGAAATGACCGGTTATGAGTAGCATCGTAACCGCCCAGAATGGCGATACCCTTTGCGGGATCGCGATTGCGGCCGGCTTTCTCAATTGCGATCCTCTGCGGGCGGACCCCGGCAACAGTGACTTTCTGAGCCGGCCGCTGCAGGCCGGAGATCAGGTCACCGTACCTGATATCAATCCGGAGGATGTCTCCAAGCCCTCGGACAACCTGCATAACTTTGTCAACAAGAATGCACCGCCGGTCAGCATCCGGTTCGTGCATGGATCCAAGGACAAGGCGTTCGCCGACGATGACACGCTGACCATACTGAACATCAGCAACTTCGTCACCACCAGGGGCGGCACGGACGGCAACCAGACTTTTCCCAGCGGCTTCGGGTTTAATGCGAATGGCGACGCCGATCCCGATGCGTTTAAGGTGGAAGTGGTGGATCCGCAGGCCGGCGGCTCTGCGCACGTACTTCTGGAGGCTCTACAGCCTACCTACCAGAAGGATCCCAACTCAGGTGCCTTGACGGTCGCAAGCTGGGCGCCTTTCACAGGCGCCGAACACGACCGGCGCAAATTGGAATTCGACTGCAAGCCCGCGAACTCGACCCGTCTGCGCTCGTTCTACCTGCGCCTGGTAGTGGACGACGACGCGGGAAAGTCGGACAAGCAGGCTTTGTCCGCCCAAACGCTCCTGGCTACCGATATGGCCGACGGTCAGGGCACCGGACAGCCTGACGACAACGATACGCTCGAGATCCTGGACCAGCAGGTCCGCGCCTCGTACGTGATCCCGCGCTGCAAGGCCGGCGCGCCGAACCAGTGCACGGTGACGGCGCAGTTGCCCATCGGGGACAACCGCCAGCGCATCCCCATTGTGATCCATATTTTCCGCGAGAAAGTGGGCGACGGCTCCACAGGACTCAACGGCGTCACCGAGCCGATGGTGCGCAAGCGGGCCATGCGCTGGTTCCGGCGGGTCTACGCACAGGCCGGCCTGGCGCCGGTCTTTACGTCTCCGGAAGTCGAGTTCCTGGACCCGCCGGAGGACAACATGCTGGTCCTCAGCAACGACACGGGAGCGTCGACTACAGGCTTCTCGAACCTGTCCTTCACACTGTCCAGTTCACCGCCTCCGGCTGCCGGTGGTCCGCCCGATCCCGTGGTGAACATTCCTCTGAATATCTCGCTCAGCCCCACTGACGTCGGCAACATGATCCAGAATTCCCTGCCCGACGGCTTTCAAGCCCAGGTCTTCACCAACTCCGCTGCCTTCAACGCCTCCACCGGATCTTGCGATGTCCTGATCACGCGCACGGACGGCACCAGGGTCTCCATTCAGAACGAAACCTCCACTGACTTGACCCTCACCGTTACCGTCGCCCGCGTGAGTCTCCAAACCGTGCCTATCCAGAATGCCGCCGGCGACGACAATAACACCATCTGCGCCACACCCGAGCAGCGGCGCGTGGTGCGCTCGTCGCCCGGCACGGGCACCCGGCTGGATTTCTACGTAGTAGGCGATCTCACCGCCGCTATTGTCGACCCTTCGCAGGCTCCCCAGAGTCTTGCCCGCGGAGTCGCCATGCTGGTCGGTAAGGATCTTGCCGCGCCATACGCTTCCGTGGCGCCGATTCAATGGGGCGCGTTGCTGCGGACCGACGTCATGGACGATACGGACGCCAATCCGTTTTCGTTCCCCCACGAAGCCGGACACGTGCTGCTGGACACCTTCCATGCCCACGAATTCTGCGCTCCCAAACACGCACACTGCAATCCGTTCGAGGCCAGCCAACTCATGCGCAGCGGAACCAACGTCACCAACAACGTCACCGGCAGCAAGCGCATCTGCGACACGCCGCTGTTGGGCGACTACGATGGTTTCGATCCCGCGCAACCGAACCCCGGCGCGGGCAAGTTTCCGCTGGTGCCCAAGATCAGCGCCGCGCAGCGCTTGCGCGATCGCGGTTCTGACATACTGGAATCCTGGTAATGGCCTACATTCCCATCACTGCCGTCCGCTATGGCCGCAAGCAGGGGCAAGACGTGCTGCAGACCTTCATCTACGCCGACCGCTACGGCGGCGCGCGCGTGCCCCGCGGCGTGGATCCGGCCGTGGTTTCCGATTTCATTGTGCGCCACGTCCAGCCCACCGACTCCGGCGGCGTGTTCTCCAAGGTAGCGGCCGCCCTGCGGTTCTACGAACGGCCCGATGTGCTGCCCCACTTAAAACTTGCGCTGACTGGCCACGAATCCACCGACGACGAAGTGCGCCGCTCCGCTTTCGTGGTTCAATCCATCGGCGACCTCGGCTCGCCGGATGAGGCGGCCCAGGTTGCCGATTACCTGGACCGCGTGCTCGTGCAGCAGCCGCAGGCTCTCAATGCGTACCAGGCCATCTTCGAGGCCTTCATCTCGATCGCCCCTACCGGCTCGCCTGAGCGACTGATGGAACGCCTGTCTGCGGCTGTGAATAAGGCCGCCCAGGGCCAGCGCACCGAACGCGGCGTGCAGGATTATCAGCGCATCGCGGCCGTCGAGCGCAACGAACAGCCCCGTAACCGTGCGCGATGGCAGGCCAAGACCAGGCTGGCGCAGCAGGCGCCCGATCAGCGCCGCAACGAGCTGGCGGCCATCTACTTGCGCCAGTCGCCCGCCAGCAGCACGCAGATGGAGGAGTGGGCCGCGCGTATGCTGCGCGCCGAAGCCATGCAGGCCGATCCGCAGCCCGTCTACGCCATCTTTGGCCGGGTAATCGATACTGTCGATCCCCTGAAGATGGGCGCCCAGATCGCCGCGTTCACCATCGTGCGCGCCGCTCAAGCGATTCTTTACCTACAGGGCAAGCTTTCGCCAAAACAGGAAGAGTTATACGAGAAGGCCGGAAAAGGCGCGATGAACTTCCTGTGGGACGACCTGCAGAACCACGCAGGATAGATCCTACGGCACCTGCACGGTGAATTCACCCGGCGTCACGAACGTGATCACGCCGCCCCAGATGCACATCAACTGCGAACTGTTGTCCAGCGTGGGCATATTGCCTAACAGCACCGTTTCCGCCCCGGGGATCCAGGGGGCCGGCGTGTTCGGAATGCAGGGCATGGGCGTCAGCACCCCCATGGCGGCGGCGGTGGCCGAGGCCACTACGGGGTTCGCCGGCGACATGCACATGCCGAACGGCATGATGTTGACCATGGGGACGTGATCCATGATATTGGCGTCGGGCACCTCGCTCGTGAAGGTCTTGTTGACGGGCAGCACCACCAAAGAGCTCGGCGCCATGCCGAACGAGCACATCATCGACGCTCCCATGCAGACTTGCATTGGCATTTTGAATCCCTCCTGCTCTCCGGTCCGCCACATAATTGTATCGGATCTGACGGCGGCCTGACACGCGGAGCGGCTGGGCTTCCGCCCGGTGGCTGGCGTATATTAAAGTAAACGAGACGGGGATGGTCGAAGGAAAACAAATCGGGCGCTTCCTGATTCAGCAGGAGCTGGGTCATGGCGGAATGGGCACCGTTTACCGCGCGGAGGATCCGGTCATCGGGCGCCACGTGGCTATCAAAGTGATCCGGCTGGACGATACGGGGCCTCCGGAAGTGCAGCGCCAGCTCGCGCAGAGCTTCCTGCGGGAGATCCATACCGCTGGCGTGCTGCAGCATCCCGGCATTGTCAGCATCTTCGATGCGGGCAAGCAGGACAATGTGGCGTACATTGTCATGGAACTGGTGGCCGGCGTCACCTTTGAAGCCATGCTGCACGCCGAGCCGCGTCCGCCGCTGGAGACCATGTTGGGAGTCTGCCGGCAGGCGGCCACCGCGCTAGACTATGCGCACGCGCACGGCGTCCTGCACCGCGACGTGAAGCCGTCGAACATCCTGGTGCAGGCGAACGGCATCGTCAAGATCGTGGACTTCGGCATCGCCAAGATCGCCCAGGCGAACACATTAATGATGAGCCAGACGGGTACCACCCTGGGCACCCCCGATTACATGTCCCCGGAGCAGGTGCTCGGCAAGCCGCTGGACGGCCGCACCGACCAATGGTCGCTGGCCGTGGTGGCTTACATCGCGCTCACCGGCATCAAGCCTTTCGGCGGCGAACATTTCACGCATGTGATGGGACGCATCATGACGCGCGATCCGGAGCCGCCGTGCACGTTGAACCCGGCACTGCCGCGGCAGGCGGATGCGGTGATATTGAAGGCGCTCGATAAGGATTCTGCCAAACGCTACGGGACCTGCTCCGAGTTCATGTCCGCGCTTGAGGCGGCCTGCGCCGGCCAGTCGGCGCCGGTTGTCCAGGTGTCGCCGGCGGCGCGAGCCACGCCCGTCACCCCGATGGTCCCTGCGCCGCCCGCAGCCCCGACTTTCCAATCGGCTCACGACGCGCCCACCGCTCCCGGGCTGCCAGTGGAGCCGCCGCCGAAGAAGACTTCCCGCTGGTCGCTTGTCGCCGCGGGACTGCTGCTGGTGGCGTTGGCGGGCGCGGCCATTGTTGGACTGCGCCTGTATCGACCCGCGGAGCCGGCTCCGCCATCTGCCACGCCGGTGCCCGCGCCGATCCCCACCGTCACCACGCGGACCACGCGGCCGCGCACTAAGGCCGCGGAGCCTGGCCGTCCGGCGGAGACCAACGCATCGGAGGCCAAGAAGTCTGGCGCGGACACCTCCGAGGTAGCTCCACCACCCGCAACCGCGACACACCTGGTCAAGTTGATCACCACGCCGCCGGATGCTGTACTGACGGTCGACAGCAAACCGGAATCGGCCTGCCACTCCCCCTGCACCGTGGAGTTGCCTGCCGGCTCGCACGCCGTGCACGTGACCAAAGAGGGCTATTACGCGCTGCAGAAGACCATCGAGGTGAACACGGACCTGCAGGAGATCCCGTTTGTCCTGGAGCAGGCCGGGGGCGGACCGCTACGCATTGTGACGGTCCCCGACGGCGCCACCATCAGCGTCGATGGGACCGTGCTCGCTTCCCCCACGCCAACCGTGCTGCACCTTTCCATGGGGTCGCACACCATCCGGCTCACCAAGGACGGATTCGCGGACTATAGCACCTCCGTCTCGGTGGAGAGCTCGCTGGGCCAGGGGATCTCGGTCAAGCTGGTGGCGGCCCACTAACCGCGGCGCACTTCCCTCAGCGGGCGCGCCTCATAATGGCCGCTTCCCTCGCGGATCACTACCAACTGGCCGGCGGGCACCTTCTCCAGGCGCTCCGCTGTGCCGTTAGGCCATCGAATCTCCAGATCCGCATAGGCTGCGGCCCCCAGGCCGAAGTGCAACCGCGGATCGTTGGCGGAATAGAAGCTCGACTGGCTCATCACTTCCTGTGCCTGCGCTTTGCCGCCATAGCGCGCGGTGACTCGGGCGCCGATCGCCCCGCGATTGGACTTGACTCCCACCAGCTTCACCTTGAGCCAGTGTCCCCCGCCGCTGACATCGTTGCGCAGCAGTGAAGGCGGCTCGTTCATGTTCACGATCACTATGTCGATGTCGCCGTCGTTATCGAAATCGCCGAAAGCGCAGCCCCGGCTGGCATGCGGCGTTTGCATGGCGGGGCCGGCCTGGGCCATCAGCTCTTCGAATTTGCCGTCGCCCAGGTTGCGAAACAGCACGCGCGGCGTTTTGTACGGATAGCCGGGTAGCTTGGCCTCCACTTCCGGATAGACGCTACCGGTCACGAAGAAAACGTCCGGATGGCCGTCGTTATCCAGGTCCACGATACCCGCGCCCCATCCGATGAAGCGCGTTTCCACCGCCAGGCCCGCGCCGATGGTGACGTCCTGGAAATTACATTTGCCGTCATTCCGGTAAAGAATGTTGGTGTCGTCGGCGAAGTGGGTTTTGAAGATGTCCAGGTTGCCGTCCAGGTTGTAATCGCCGACGGCCACGCCCATGCCGGCCTGTTCCATGCCGTCTTCGTTCAGGGCCACGCCGCTCTCCAGGCCGATATCGGTGAACGTGCCGTCGTGGTTATTGCGCAGCAGGAAACTGGGCGTGGAGTCGCAAGCCACGTAGATATCCGGCCAGCCGTCGTTATCGAAATCCGCCGCCGCGGCGGTCATGGCGTAGCTGCCCTTGAGCTTGCCAATGCCGGACTTCCCGGTGACGTCGGTGAACGTTCCGTCGCCGTTGTTGTGATACAGCGAAAGCGATCCCGGCGGCAGCCCGCGCGGTCCGCAGTTGACCGGGATGCCTTTCCAATTGCAATTCGTGTTCTCGCCCGGCTTGGGCACGGACGCGAAATCGAATTCCAGGTAATGGGCCACGAACAGGTCGAGTTTGCCGTCGCGGTCGTAGTCCACTAAAGTGCAGCCGGATCCCCAGCGTGTGGCCGGCTGCCGCAGCCCGGCCTTCTCGGTGACGTCGGTAAAGGTGCCGTCGCCGTTGTTGTGATACAGGACGTTCTGGCCCCAATAGGTAATGAACAGGTCGTCGTTGCCGTCGTTGTCGTAGTCGCCCACGCACACCGCCGACGCCCAGCCGGAGCGCTTCAGCCCGGCCGCGATAGTCACGTCAGTAAAGGTGCCGTCGCGATTATTCTTATACAGCCGGTTATAAGCCCCGTCGGGCGTGCCGCCCATGCGGGTACCGCTGAGGATGAAGATATCCAGCCAGCCATCGTTGTCGTAATCGATGAAGGCCACGCCGCAGCCCACGGTCTCGAGGATGTAGTCCTTGCGCACCACCCCGCCGTAAATCACCGGCGCGCGCAGCCCCGCCTGCTCCGCGACGTCCACGAACCGGGAATGCCAGGGCAGTCCCGAGGGCTTTCCTCGTGGCATGGGCTTGACGCCGCGGCTGGAGATGCCCTGCGCGCGGGCGCGAACTGCCGGAATGGTCAACAGGCCCAGCATGGCTCGCCGGGTCAACCCTCTGCTCATTCACAGATTATGGCGCAGTTACGGCGCTATTCGTAGCGCAGCGCCACCATGGGGTCGACTTTCATCGCGCGGCGCGCCGGAACCCAACACGCCGCCAGCACCACCGCGGTCATCAACACCACGACCGTGGCCAGCGTAGCGGGATCGTTTGGCGTGACCGCAAAAAGGAGGCTGGTCATCAGGCGGGTCAACGCCAGCGCGCTCAGGATGCCCGCCGCCAAACCGAACGCCGCCAGGCGGGCACCCTGGCGCATCACGAACTGCAGCACGTCGCCGCGGCCCGCGCCTATTGCGATGCGGATGCCGATCTCCTGCGTGCGCTGGCTCACGCTGTAGGACATCACGCCATAGAGCCCCACCGCCGCCAGCGTGGTCGCCAGGCCGGCAAAGAGGCTCAGCAGAAACATATTGAACCGGCGCTCGGCCAGCGACGCGCGCAGCAGGTCATCCATGCTGCGGATGCGATTCAATGGAATCTGGCTATCCAGGGCCCAGATCTCACGCTTCGCGGCGGGAATCAGGCCCGCCGAGGCGTCCGGCGTGCGCAGAACCACGGACATCCAGCGCCGCCAGTTCTCGTTGGACTGCGCGAAGGGCGTGAAGATCGCCGGAAGAGCCGGCTGCGCGAGTGAGTACTGTTTGATATCGCCGGCCACTCCCACGATGGTCATCCATCTGGGCGGCCCGGTTTCGCGCGCATAGCGGATGCGCTGGCCGATGGGATTCCGGCCGGCGAAGTACTGGCGGACGAGCGCCTGGTTTACTACCACCGCCAGCGGCTGATCCTCGCGGTCCGCGTCCGTCAATGTGCGGCCCGCGCGCAGCGGAACCTGCATCACGCGAAAGTAGTCACCCATCACGCAGAACGTGTCGACCTCCGGCTCGTCGCCCGTTGAGGCCGCTGGGCGTCCCTCGAAAGCCAGCCGGTGACCCACCTCGCTGCCGTTCAGTGGAGCGTCACCGACCATGGCGGCCTGGATGCCGGGCAGGGCATTCAACCGGTCGAGCAGTTCACGCCGGAATTGGGTTTGTTTCGTTGTCTCCGCGTAGCGGTTGGCCGGCAACTGCATGTCGATTGAGATCACATGCGCCGGGTTGAAGCCCGGTTCGACCGCGCGCAATCGCGCGAACCCTTTGATGAGCAGTCCGGATCCGGCCAGCAGCACCAGCGCCATTGCCATCTCCGACACCACCAGCAGTTTACGGAAGTTGTGCCCGGTGGGTCCGGCGGCCGCGTTGCGTCCGTGTTGTTTCAGGTTACCGGCAACTCCCGCGCGCGAGAGGCTCCAGGCCGGAGCGAGGCCAAAGATCAGGCCCGTCAAAGTGGACACCACGAGACCGAATGCCAGTACCACGGGGTCCATGGAAACTTGATTCAGATGCTGCAGCGCGGCGGGCTTGGCGGCCACCAGCAGCCTGGTCGCCAGCCCGGCCAGGAGCAACCCGGCAAAGCCACCCAGCACGGCCAGCAGGGTGCTCTCCGTAAGCGCCTGGCGAATCAGGCGGCTGCGTCCGCCTCCCAGCGCCGCACGAATCAGCATCTCGCGGCGCCGCGCTGCGGTGCGCGCCATCAAAAGAGACGCGAAGTTGGCGCAGGCGATCAGGAGCACCACGCAAACCGCGCCGAACAGCACTCGCAGCGCCGGCCGGATATCGCCGGTGACCCACTGCTGCAGCGGCACCAGCACGGTGCGGCGATCCTTGTCGTCGGCGGGATAAGCCGCGGCCAGCCGCGCATCGATGGCCGCCATCTCCGCGCCCGCCTGGGCCAGCGTAGCGCCGGGCTTCAGCCGCCAGTATGATCGCATGAAATGCACACCGCGATAGGCGGCGGCCTCCGGGTAGGCGACCCGCAATGAGACGAAGACTTCCAGTGCGTATTCCGGAACGGCGAAGGTCGCCGGCATGACTCCGATCACCGTGTAGCGGTTGCCGCTAAGCGGTATGGTCTTTCCCAGAATGTTCGGGCCGGCGGAGAAATGCTCGCGCCAGAAAGGATACGCCAGGACCACGGCGCGCGGGCCGCCGCGGCGATCCTCCTCCGGCGAAATGGTGCGGCCCAGCATGGCCGGAACGCCCAACGCCTGGAACAGCCCGGCGTCCACATAACCGGCGCGCACACCCAGCGGTTCGGCGCCGCCGGTGTAATCCATCACCTCGGGATTCACGCCGCCGCCCGCGCTGAACAGGCGGCTCTGGGCGCGGATGTCGTCGATGTCCATCTGGGATTCATTGCCGCGCCAGGTGACCAGTTCGCGCGGCTTCGAATACTCCAGCGGACGCAGCAGCACGGCTTCGATCACCGTGAAGATGGCAGTGTTGGCGCCCACCCCCAGCGCTAGTGTCACGATGGCCACCGCCGTAAAGCCGGGATTCTTGCGCAAGGTGCGCAGAGCATAACGGATGTCCTGCGCCAGGGTTTCGACCCACGGCAGACCGCGCAGGTCGCGGTGGGTCTCGCGCAGTTGCGTGAGACCGCCCAGCCGCACGCGGGCAGCCCGGCGAGCCTCTTCCGGCGGTAAGCCCCGCTGGACGTTCTCCTCCGTGAGGAGGTTGAGGTGCGACTCCACTTCGTCGCCGAACTCGCGATCGAGGCGGCCCAGGGAGAAACGCGCGCGGATCCGGGAAGCCAGCACTCGCATCCAGTCGAACATCTGCTCCACCCCCTTCCTGTGGCCTACACACAGGAGTATGCCAGGACTTCTGTGGGATGTCAACAGGATCAGCGCGCAGTGTTGTTACATCTTCAGGGTGCCGACGATCTCCCGCACGTTGGAGATTCCTTCTTTTTTCAGAAACTCACCCAACTCGCGCGCCACGCGCACGGGCGAGCGCGCATCCCAGAACGTGGCCGTGCCGACTTCCACCGCGCACGCGCCGGCCACCAGAAATTCCGCGGCGTCCTCCCCCGTCGCGATGCCGCCCAATCCGATTACCGGGATCTTGACCGCCTGCGCGGCCTGGTACACCAGCCGCAGCGCGATCGGTTTGATGGCAGGTCCGGAAAGCCCTCCAAAGCCCGCCCCTAAGCGCGGACGCCGGGTGCGCGCATCCACGGCCAGGGCCACGAATGTGTTGACCAGCGAAATGGCATCGGCGCCGCTCTCTTCCGCCGCACGCGTCAGCGGCTCGATTGCGGCTACGTTGGGCGACAGCTTCACGATTACCGGCCGCCGCGCCACGCGCTTCACCGCCGTCACCACCTCCGCCAGCAGCGCCGGATCGCTCGAAAAAAAGATGCCGCCGTGGCGCGTATTGGGACACGAAACATTCAGCTCGTAGCCCGCCAGCCCTTCAGCGGCTTCGAGCGCCCGCACTACTTCGACGTAATCTTCGGTAGCGTATCCGAATATATTGGCAAAGACCGCGGTGCGCAGGCGCGCCAGTTGCGGCAGCTTGTCGCGGACAAACGCCTGCACGCCGATATTTTGCAGGCCGATGGAATTCAGCATTCCGGCCGGCGTTTCCCAGATGCGCGGCGGCGCGTTGCCCTCCATCGGCTCGCGTGAAAGCCCCTTCACCACCAGCGCGCCCAGATCGTTCAAGTCCACCTGGCGCTCGAACTCCACGCCATAGCCGAACGTGCCGGAGGCCGCCAGCACCGGGTTCCGCAGCGCCACACCGCAAAGCGACGACGCCAGGCGGTTATCGTCCAGGCTCATTTCGCGCCGTCTTCGGGACCTTCCGCGAAGGCCTCCGCCAGCACCTCGCCTGTACAGGAAGAAGGCGCCGCGATCAGCGCGGCCCGGGCCACCGTAGGCGCCACGGACACAGCCTCAATGGCGCGCTCAATTTGTTTGCGCCCGAATTGCGGACCGTAGAGGAACAGCGGCACGCGCGTATCGTAATTGTAGAGCGAGCCATACGAGACGCCACGGCCGGCGTTGAAGTCTTCCACGGTTTCCGCATCGTAGGAGATCATCACGTCGCCGGAACGCAGTTCATTGAAACTGTTTTCGAAGCGGCGGCGCCAGTCGCCAGTGTGCGAGCAGTCTCCATCGGCGGTGTAGTAACCGGCCACACCCGGCAAACGCAGGGCGAGTTCGCCCGCCACCTTGCGCGCGGCGCGCGGGGGGGTGTTTTGCTTGCGCAGATTATCCAGTTTCAGATACAGAAACGGGTAGACATATTTGTCCACGTAGACTGTTTTGGCCGGGCCCTTCTCGACCCATTCGGAGAGTCCTTTATCGATGGCGCGCGCCAGGTTTTCTCCGGAGATGGCCGTGCGCGAGCGCGTGGCGGGATCCGGTTCGGGCGGCGCGCCGTGCGCGGCGGCGAAGATCAGGTTGTAGTTTCCCTTGCCCGGCGATTTGTTCAGCGCATCCAGAATGCGCTGCACCTGCGCGTCAAGTTGCAACGTCATCTGCTCCATGAGCGGCGAATCCGATCCGGTCTCATAGCCCAGCAACGCGATGGATTCGAGCGCCAGAAAAACGAAATCCAAAGTGTCGCCCTGGCCCAGTTTTTCGGCCGCGAGCATATTCTGGAGCAAGTCGAACTGCGCTTCCTGGCAGTACGGCGACGATTGATACAGCACCAGGAATTCCTGGGGACGCTTGGGATCGTAAGTCAGGGTCCGCAATGGCGGCGTATCCGGCCCGGCGCCGATGGCGTTCCATCTCTTGTCATGCAGGCTCTCGATGGAACGCAGGTCGTTGAACGGCGTGAGCCATTCCGGGATGTTACCGCGCGTTTTGAATTCGGCCTGCGTATTCATCCAGAACACCTGCCCGCGCGAACGGCCCGCCAGGAGCGAAGTGGGTCCTTCAGTCAAGCCGAGAGCAAAGATGCGGCTGCGGGTGGCGCGCATGGCTTCATCGGCCAGGGTGGTAGCTTCCAACAATTCGCTGCGGGCCTGGGCCATAGCGCGGGTCCGGCGATCCCACCACTGGTCCGCCACTATGCCGTGCACTTGTGGATACGCGCCTGTCGCCAGGGTAGCCAGGCCGCTCGCCGTGAAGCCGCTGGCAGCCGATCCACAGTTTGGATAATAGATACCTTTAGTTAGTAGTTCGCGGAAGCCGCCTGGCGACAAGCGGTTTGCAACCCGATCCAGATAGATCTGGCGGAATTGCTCCGCGATAATGAAAACAAACAGCTTAGGACGAGGCCGCAAGGCCCGCAAACCGTCCGGCAGGCAGCCCGCCAGCCCGGCTAAAGTCCCTACGGCGAAGCGTCTGCGGGAGATAGCCATCCGGTTAGAGTTTAGCAATCCTGTTTAATTTATGGTATGTTGTCTTGCTTAATACTTTTTCATAAACGAACGGGTGTACAGCACTCGAGGGAGAACCGGCCTATGCAAGAAGAAGATGGGAGCATCTTGGGCTTGGCTACCATACGGCGAAATCGAGGCATTTCGCTCGAAGAGATAGCGCAATCCACGAAGATCAACATTCGCAGCCTGAAGGCTATCGAGGGCGGCGATTTCAAGAAACTGCCCGGCGGCATTTATAACACCAGCTATATTCGCCAATACGCCAAAGCCATCGATTTCGACGAAGCCGAATTGTTAGCTTTCTATCGTCTCCGGATGGGTGTGGCCACGGAATCGGACAGCTCTCAGCCGAGCCGCAACGGTAAGGACATCGTAGGCGGCGGTTTCCGGAGGGCGTCCATCGCCGGCTAACGCAACGCCGCCAGCAGATCTCCGGTTTGCCGCGCGAGATCCCAGTGGGCGCGCTCGACGGTGTACTGCGAGTCATAGAACGCGATCCACTTCGCGCTTTCCGTAATCCGCGATTCCTCCACCTGGCTTAACCGGATCCTTCCTTCCTGCAGCAACGCCAGATTGACAGCCACCTGTTCGCGGGCCACCTCCAGATCCAGGCGCGACACATCCCGGAGTTCCTCGGCCTTGCGCAATTCGCGGTAAGCCCGGCGCGTGTCGGCGGTAATCTGGTTGCGCGCGTTGGCCAGTTGGATGCGGAGCTTGGACGCCTCCGTGTCGGCCTGCGCGGCGGACGCGCTCACGCCGGGCCCGGGCAGCAGCGGGAGCACGAATGAAACTCCAATCTCGCCGTTGTTGCGCTGGTATTTGAGGAAGTAATCCTGGTAGTGATTGAAGGTGGCGAAGAGGCCGTATTGCGCCACCAGGTCCATGTGCGGCAGGCGCGCAGCCTTGGCTGCCCGGCTGTCCAGCCCTTTCGCCGCGATCTGCGATTCCAGATGCCGCAACTCGCTGCTGGACTGCAGGGCGCTCTCGACAGCAGCCTCTTCGGAGGCGGGCATGGGCGGCGCGGCGCGCTCCTCGGCGGCCGGACGCACGCGATCGTCCGCGTTGTATCCCAGCACGATGGCCAGGGTGGTTTCGGCGGATTCGCGGTCCGCATCCAGGGCATCCGCGGTCTGCCGCGCTTGCGCCAGGTTGAACGCCGCGCGTTTGGCATCGATGGGCAATTCGCGCCCTTCCTGCACGCGGCTTTCGACGGTGGCGAGCACTTTCTGCAGGCTGTCGAGTTCCTTGCGCTCCATCTCGCCGGCGCGCGCGGCGCGCTCCGCGTCCATAAACAAAGAGGCGGTGCGGAAGGCGACATCTTCCCGCTTCGCCGCGGACGCGATGCCGGCGCCGCGGGCTTCTTCTTTGGCGCGCGCCACCACATAGCTCTGCTGCCGGTTGAACAGGTATTGCGAGACGCGCCCCTGCACGACCGACGGCGCGGCGCCGTCGATGCTCATCGGAAAGCCGTTGGTGTACGCCAACCCGCTGCCGAAGAAGAGGTGGGGTGCAAACGGATCCTTCTGCAAGCGGACGGCTTCGTGCGCCTTCAATTCATCGAGACGGGCGATGGCGATCTCCGGATTCTGCTGTAAGGCGCGCTCCATCGCCTGCCGTAGAGTCATGGTGTGCACTTCCGACCGCAAAGGGGCGGCGCACCATATCAACCAGAGGACAGTTGCTCGTTTCGACATACGCTTATTGTCCCAGCGGGCGCGCGGTTAAGGCTACCAGCATACTGAGAGAAATATGACCGGATCATGGAGAAGCGCGGAGAAGGCATTCCGCCGGGGATGAGCATGAATGAATGACAGCGGGGACGTTGCCGCCCGCGACCAAATAGAACGTTACTTGCGGAAGCGGCGGATCAGCAGCGTGTGCCTGTCGGACCGGTAGAAGCCGATCACATAAAGAGTGGCCTTGCCCGCGGTGGAGAACAAAGCCTGGCGAATGCGCAGCACGGGCGCGCCGTGGTGAATCCCCAGCAGCTCGGCAGTGCGGGCGCTGGCGGGCGTGGCATCCACTTCTTCATCGGCGTATTGCAGATCCACGCCGTATTCGCGCTCCAGCGTGGCGAAGAGCGAGCGCCGCTCCAAGGGCAGGCTAAGCAAACCGGAGAAATCTTCCCCGGGAAGATAGCACGTCTCCAGGGCAAAAGGCTGCTCGCCGGATTGCCGCAGCCGCTCCACCTTTACCAGAGAGCTGTGGGCCGGCAGAGACAGGCGCGCAGCGGCCTCCTGCTCGCCTTCCACGAGTTCGGCGCACAGGATGCGGGAACGCGCGGGCAAGCCGCGGCTGGCCATCTGCTCGGTGAAGCTGGCCAGGCGGTTGAAGTGGATCTTGGGCAGGGCGACGAACGTGCCGGCACCGCGCCGGCGGTCGACCAAGCCGTCGCGCTCGAGTTCGGCCAACGCGTGCCGCGCGGTCATCAGGCTCACTTCGTGGCTGCGCGCCAGCTCTCTTTCCGACGGCACGGCATCGCCCGGCTGCAGCTCACCGGCCTGGATTCGCCGCTGGAGCGCATATTGGATCCGGCGGTATGCGGGCGCATCCGATTCCGTGTTTTCGAACATCAAAACTCCGTCTCCGAAGCGATTCGGGCAATGCTACCAGCAAGTTGCAAGCGATGGCACGTGCTATAGAGCTTCCCGGGCCATGTGCTATAGAGCATCAACGATGGTATTTTACCCCTGCGCGGGCGTGATTTCCAGATTAATTTAATATTTTCCCCTTGACGTAAGGTTACAACCGGATTTATACTTCCGCATAGTAGCTTTCTGCTATATAGCTGTATGCAAGGGGTTCTTGGCGGGTTACACGGGTGCGATATAGCGCCACTCCCGCTGCAATAGAGGCCGGAGAAGGCTTAGCTTCTCCTCAACGACTGGAGATATCTCGTGAAACAACGAATGAACCTACGGAGCGGCAACCGGTGGCTGGCTCTGGTGGTGGCGCTGTGCGCCTTGACTGGCTCCCTGTGGGGCCAGCAGGTGACCGCCGCGATCACCGGGACCATCACCGATCCCTCCGGCGCCCCGATCGTGGGCGCAAAAGTGATTGTGAAGGATCTGGATCGCGGCGTGGTGTTCCCGGCGGAGTCCAACACTCAAGGCGCGTACAACCTGCCCCGCCTGCCCATCGGACGTTATGAAGTCAGGGCGGAGGCACAGGGATTTCAAACGTCGGTGCAGCCGGCAATGACCTTGGACGTCAACCAGACGGCCCGCGTCGACTTTCAGATGAAGATCGGCCAGGTATCGGAAACCGTGGAGGTGACCGGAGCCGCGCCGCTGCTCGAAACTGAGACGACCCAATTGAGCACGGTGATCGACTCCAATGTGACGGAAAACCTCCCGTTGGGCTCGCGCAACTACGCGCAGTTGACCTTGCTCGCCCCAGGCGCCGTGACCACCGATCCGAGCGGCTTCACGAATGGCATCACGACCGGACTGGGCCCCGGCGGCAATGACGCCTCCCGGCCCTATATCAACGGCAATCACGAACAGGCCAACAATTTCCTGCTCGACGGCCTGGATAACAATCAGGTCTCCGACAACCTGATGGGTTACACACCCAACGCGGACGCTATCGCCGAATTCAATATGATCACCCAGAACGCCTCTGCGGAATTCGGGAATTTTGAGGGCGGTATCATCAACACGACCATCAAATCGGGTACTAACCAGTATCACGGCGATGTATTCGAGTTCTTCCGCAACAATGTGCTCAATGCAAATTCCTGGGCGAACAACTGGAACGACCTGCCCAAAGGGGCGCTTCGCTGGAACCAGTTCGGCGGGGTAATTGGCGGACCTATCAAAAAGGATAAACTCTTCTTCTTCGCGGACTACCAAGGTCAGCGCCTCGATTATCCGACCTCGCTCGGCTATGCAAGTGTATTGACAGCGGCTGAGCGCAATGGCGACTTTTCGGCGCTGCTGGGGGCCGGCACGCCCTATCAGCTCAAGAACCCTTTCGCCAACGGAGCGCCGTTCGCCAATAACCAGATCCCGGTCAGCATGATCGACCCGGTAGCCAAGAACCTTTTTGCCTCCGGCTTTTACCCGCTGCCCAATGCGACAGGCACTAACAATGGCCTGACGAACAATTATCTTTACGGGTCGAACTCAGCCATCGATCAGGATCAGGGCGACGTCAAAATAGATTATAACCTCGGCACCAACGACCGTATCTCCGGGCGTTACTCGCGGTTATGGGCCAATGATCCGTCAGCCAACACTTTCAAGCTATTCGACGACGCGTTTACCTATGACAATGCGCACAGCGGCGTGGCGAATTGGACTCACACCTTTGGCCCGAATATCGTCAACGAAGCGCGCGTCGGCGTGAACTACGTGCTGGTGAACAATGGCAACAATCCTAAGGCCGGTTTGGGCGATCTGAGCACGACGATAGGCATCGCCAACGGCAATAACGTAGGCCCTGGGCTATTGGGCCTCAACTTCAACAACGGATACGCCAACGGTATCGGGAGTAGCATCGTCGGCAGCCAGCAGCTCTTTGCCAGTACCGTGATCCAGTTCGACGACACCGCGGTTATCACCAAAGGTCAACACACCTTCCACGCCGGGTTCCAGTTCTTCCGCGAACGCATCAACGTATACTACGCCGGCAACAACGGCAACCAAGGTTCCATCACCTTTGGCGGCCAGTATTCCGGTACGGGTGAGAGCGACTTCTTCCTTGGACTGCCCAGCGGTTATGGCGGCGGCAGCGCCCAGAACGGCACTTGGGGCCAGCGCTCCAACATCATAGCGGGCTTTCTGCAGGACGATTTCCATGTGTCCAAGAGCCTGACCCTCAACCTGGGAGTCCGGTATGAAAACCATACGCCGTGGGTCGAGGTCGACAACCGTCAGGCGAACTTCGGACTCTTCAGCGGCACAGTCTACGTGGCGGGCCAAAGTTGCCCCTTCAGCAATTGCAGGGCACTCTATAACGCCTACAACTTCGGCTATGACTTCCAACCGCGCGTCGGGTTCGCCTGGTCGCCGCAAGCCCTGGGTGGCAAGACGGTCTTTCGCGGCGCGTATACCTTATCTTCCTATCTGGAGGGCACCGGTACCAACCTACGGCTGCCTATGAATCCGCCGGTGCGTCAGCCTAACTTCGGCGCTACGTACTCTATAGCCGCGGATGGACCCTTGCCTCCGACGACCACCGATCAAGGCTTGATCGTGCCGCCGGCCGGCAATCCGTTCCAAGGCGCGGAACTCCGGCTTTGGGACCCCAACGACAAGCCTGCCGCCGTGCAACAGTGGAATTTCAGTATTCAGCATCAGTTCTCCAACAATGCGACGCTGCAGGCCAGCTATGTGGGACAGCACGGCACGCACCTGATGGAGCCTGAGCTTTACTCGCAGACGTACCTGAACCCCAATGGTACGACTTCGCCCAGTCCCTATATATCAGGCAACCCGACGCTCGCGAATGAGATCGGGTTCATTGCCGGGACCTCCTCCGCCGGAACCCAGGAGTACAATGCATTGCAGGCGGTTTTCCAGAAGCGTCTCAGCAACGGACTGCAAGGCCAAGTAGCCTACACTTATTCGAAGTGTATGACCAACAACGGCGGTTACTACGGAAGCTGGGGCGGGCAGGCCTGGTACGGCCCAACTTACTGGCAGAACTTATACGACTCCAAAGCCGAATGGGGTCCCTGCTTCTATGATCTGACGCAGGACCTGACGACTTATGCGCTCTATGAGCTACCGTTCGGGAAGGGTCGGCAGTACGGTAAGGATACCAACCCAGTCCTCAACGCGATAGCGGGCGACTGGAACGTCTCCGCAATTCTGACCTTTCACTCCGGCTTCCCAATGACACCTTACACCTGGACCGATACTTCCGGGACGGGTCTCGGCAACGTATTCTCGACGCGCGCGGACTGTGTCTCGCCCGCCAACATCCTGAATACCAATTACTCCGCCGGCGGCATTCAGTGGTTCAATCCAAACGCTTTTGCCACTCCCGCCAACGGCGCGTTCGGCAATTGCGGAAACGGAGTGGTGCGCAGTCCCGGGATGGGTAACCTGGACCTTAGCGTGCAGAAGGACTTCCCCATCGGGGAAAGAGGGAAGGTCCAGTTCCGTGGCGATTTTATCAACGTTGCGAACCACCCCATCTTTGACGCGCCGAACCTCGCGCTAGGCGGTGGTTTGGGCGTGATTACCGCCACCCAACCCCCCCGCAACATTCAATTGGGTTTGAAGTTTATTTTCTAGACCCCACAAAACCGTAGAATCTTCGGGGAGCCGCAGCGTCGGCTCCCCCTTTTTTATTGCAGCGTACAATGGATCTAGTGAAACTCTTTCTCCTTGGTGCGCTGGCTGCCGCTGTCGCTGCCGGCCAATCCTCCCAGCAGCTTGCCGAATCCGGCCACTGCCGGGAAGCTTTGCCATTGCTGAAAGCCGAACTGGCGAAAGCCACCGCCGCGGATGTGCAGAAGCGCCTCGGAGTGGATGGTGTCCGCTGTGGCATGACGCTCGACGACCTGGATGCCACCCTCGACTTTCTGCGCGGTCTCAACAGGAATTTCCCCGGCGATGCCGAGGTGCTGTATCTCTCCGTCCATGTTTTTTCCGATCTGTCCATTCGCTCTTCCCACAAGCTCATGGTGTCGGCTCCCACCGCCTACCAGGTGCACGAACTGAACGCGGAGGCTCTGGAGACCCAGGGCAAGTGGAGCGACGCCGAGGCGGAATATCGCGAGGTGCTCAAGAGGGATCCGCAGTTGCCCGGCATCCACTATCGCATCGCACGGCTGCTGCTTTCGGCGCCCCCGGACACGCCCGTCAATGGCGATGCCCAAGCCGCTCCTCCCGATGTCAAAGGCGCCGCGCGCCGCGAATTGGAAGAGGAGTTGAAGATCGACCCCAACAACGCCGGCGCCGAGTACGTGCTCGGCGAACTGGCCCGCCAGGAGGGTAAGGACGCGGCGGCCATCGACCATTTCAGCCGCGCTACGAAACTGGACGCCGGATTCGCGGACGCTTTCATCGGGTTGGGCCGCACCTTTCTGACAGACAACCGCGCAGCCGATGCCATTCAGCCGCTTGAAACCGCTATCAAGCTCGATCCAGGCAGCCCCATCGCGCACTTCAGTCTGGCGACGGCCTACTCGCGCGCGGGCCGCAAAGCAGATGCGCAACGCGAGTTTAAACTGCTGAAGGAAACCTCGGAAAAGTTGGAGCAGACCAAGCAGCAGGTCCGGCAGGGCATCGCCGGCGCGCCACCGCAGCCATAGGCGCCGCCCGTTCCGTCAGTCTTGACCGGCTAGCGTAAGTTGATACGCAGACGCACAGCTCCAATATACTGGTCGGCGCCGCCGTAGTAACCGGTCAGGTCCAGCGGATCGCCGGCGCGGGGCACGGCGCCCTCCAGGAAGACGACGTCGGGTACGGTTCCGATTTTTTCCCAAGTCAGGCTGGGCAAAAGGAACGGGCTGCCGCAACGCGCCAGCACGCGGCGGGGATCGGCCTTGTCGAACAGAATCCAGCCTGGCCCGTAGACCAGCTGGTCGCTGGCGCCGTTGTACAGCAGCAGGATGCCCGCGCTGGTAATCAGCGGCGGCGGTCCGGGTTCCATGACGCGCGAATCGAATGCGCCGGGGCGGCGCTCGAGCACCGGCTGGGTGGTGGCATCCGCCCAATGCAGCAGGTCGTCGGAACTGGCGAGCCCCATGTAGTCGCGATCCTTGCCGTCGGGGTCGTGGCGCGTGCCCAGGTAGTACATCCACCACTTGCCGTTGATGCGCTCCGGCACGATAGCGCCGGACTTAGTCCAGCCGTTGTTCCAGGCTCCTTTGTACGCCGGAAGAATGACGCCGCGGCGCTGCCAGTGACGGAGGTCGGTGGAAGTGGCCAGACACAGTTGCGCGTCGTGCCGGTTATAGCCGGTGTAGGTCAGGTAATACGTGCCTTCGATGCGTATCAGCCGCGGATCTTCCACACCGCCGCCCTGCTCGTACGGAGCGGAGGGCTCCAGCACCGGCCGCGGATCGACTTTGAAATGCAGCCCGTCGCCGGCTTCCGCAATTCCGATGCGGGATGTCCCGCGGGCATCAGTGGCGCGGAACAGCAGCACGGTCTTCCCGCTCACGATAATGGCCGCCGGGTTGAATGCTCCGGCCGCCATCCAGGGCGCCGGCGCGGGCTTCAGCACCGGCCGGCGGCTGAGGCGTTGGGCGTCGATGGTGACGGCGGGCAGCGGGGCTGGGCCGCCCTGTGCGCCGGCGAGCCAAAAGGCCACGAGGATTCCGAGATTCATCGCTTAAAGTAATATACTGTTTTCTGTCACCGGCGTACCCGTTACTTTGATTTTCGCCGCTCGCCGGTAGCGCGCCGGTTTTGGCCGAAAAACGCGGGACCTGGCAGGGCCGCGCAGGCTAACCTGCAATCAGGGAAAGCCGAATCCGCCACGGAATGCAGCAATCCCTTAGAATGAAAAGATCCCCATGCGGTACATTCCATTGATCATCAAGAACTGCTGGCGCAATCGCCGCCGCACCACGCTGACCATCATCAGCGTGGGCGTGTCGATGTGCCTGCTGGGCGTGCTGATGGCGGTTTATCACGCCATGTACCTGAGCGACCCGACACCCGAACAGGCCCTGCGGCTGGTCACCCGCAACCGGATCTCGCTGACGGTGCAGATCCCGCAGTTTTACATGCAGCGCATCCAGCAGGTGCCGGGCGTGAAGGAAGTGATGCCGTCGCAGTGGTACAACGGCGTCTACAAAGACGCACGCGATCCGAAGAACTTCTTCGCGCGGTTCGGAGTGGACCCGGAGAAGATGTTCCAGATTTATACCGAGCTGCGCATCCCGGAAGATCAGAAGAAGGCCTTCATTCACGACCGCACGGGCACGGTGATCGGCCGCGATCTGGCGGACAAGTTCAACTTCCACCTGGGCGATCGCATCACCATCACAGGCGACATCTTTCCCGGCACGTTGGAACTGACGGTGCGCGGCATCTTCGACAGCCCGCGCAAGAGCGAGGTGCTGTACTTCAATTGGGCGTACGTGCGGGAAGGCCTGCCGGAAGCCCGTAAAGGCGACGTAGGCACGTTCAACATACTCTGCGACAGCCCGGCGGTGGTTGCGCGGGTGGCCAAGACGATCGACGACGAGTTCCACAACGCTCCGGTGCAGACGCGCACGGAGACCGAGCAGGCCTTCACGCTGAGCTTCGCTTCGATGCTGGGCAACGTGAAGATGTTCCTGTTCAGCATCTGCGGCGCGGTGATGTTCACGGTGCTGCTGGTCTCGGCCAACACCATGGCGATGAGCGTGCGCGAGCGCGTGCGCGAAGTCGGCGTGCTGAAGACGCTGGGCTTCACGGGCGGAAACATCCTGTTTATCATCCTGGGCGAGGCATTGGCGATCTCGGTGGCGGGCGGCGCGATCGGGTTCCTGCTGTCGACGTTTCTGACGAGCGGGATTCGTAAGAGCCCGGCCGGGTTCTTCCTGCCGCCGATTCATCCGTTCGACCCGACGGTAGCCGCCGCGTGCATCCTGGTGGCGGGCGCGGTGGGCCTGTTGAGTTCATTCGTGCCGGCTTGGGGGGCTTCGCGGACACCCATCGTGGAAGCCCTGCGGAGTACCGACTAGGAGTTCACGTATGGCCATTCCCGTCGCGTACAATTTTCGCAACCTGATCGTCCGTAAGACCACCACGCTGATGACGGCGCTGGGCATTGCGCTGACGGTGGCGGTGCTGCTGGCGATGATGGCGTTGTTGGGCGGCTTGCGCAGTACGCTCTCCGCCAGCGGTGATCCCTTGCAAGTGATCGTGCTGCGAAAGGGATCGGAAACGGAGCTGGTTTCCAACTTCACGCGCCAACAGTTTCAGGATCTGAAGTTCAAGGCGGGCATCGCGCGCACGGCCAATGGCGATCCCATGGCGTCGCTGGAGGTAGTCAGCATCATCAACCTGGCGAGCGTGGACGCGCCGGAGGGCATGAACGTCTCGGTGCGCGGCCTGCTGCCGATAGGGATCGAGATGCGCAGAGGGCTCAGGCTGGAAAGCGGCCGCTGGTTCGATCCGGGCAAACGGGAACTGGTGGTGGGCAAGTCAATCGCGCGGCGGTATCCGGGGGCGAGGCTGGGCCAGCACATCACGTTCGGGCGCGGCGATTGGGAAGTAGTGGGCGTGATGGACGCGGGGCAGAGCGCGCAGAACAGCGAGATCTTCGGCGGCTTGGACCGGGTGAGCGGGGACCTGGATCGGACGGAAGTGCTCAGCTCCGCGCTGGTGCGCGCCGTGGATGCCGCTTCGGCGCCGGCTCTGGCCAACAGCATCAACGACGATCAACGCCTGAACATGAACGCCGAATCCGAGAAGCAATACTATGAGCTGCAAACGGTGGCGGCGCGGCCCATCGAATTCATCGGGATCTTCGTGGCGGTGATCATGGCCATCGGCAGCAGCTTCGCGGCGATGAACACCATGTACGCGGCGGTGGCGCGGCGGGCGCGGGAGATCGGCACATTGCGGGTACTGGGCTTCTCGCAAGGCAGCATCCTGTTCAGCTTCTTTCTGGAATCGGTGCTGCTGGCGGCGCTCGGCGGACTGCTGGGTTGTCTGCTGGTATTTCCCCTGAACGGCGTGACTACCGGGATCGGGAGCACCACGTTCAGCGAGCTGGCGTTCGCATTCAAGGTAACACCGCCGATCATGCTGGCTGGATTGACCTTCGCGATGGTTTTGGGAGCGGCGGGCGGCCTGTTCCCGGCGCGCCTGGCGGCCAAAAAGGAGATCCTGACGGCCCTGCGCGAGGTTTAGCGGACATGGATGCGGAACTGAAGTCTCTGCAGATCGATCGCGGCAAGAAGCGCTCCGGCGAGCCCTCCAAGTGGGCCACGCGCTGGATCATCGGCGGCGTGACGCTGTTCGTGCTGCTCGGAGCGGGCCGGTTCGCTTACAGCCGTTTGAACGCGGCCACCGAAGTGGAAGTGCAGCGCGTGAAGGCCATCAGCACGGGGCAGGCGGCGCAAGGCGTGGTGTTGAATGCCACGGGCTACATCGTGGCCGCGCACAAGATCGAGCTGGCCGCCAAGGTAGTGGGCAAGGTGAAGTGGATCGGGGTGGATAAAGGCGACAGGGTGAAAGAAGGCCAGGTCCTGGTGCGGCTGGAGGACGACGAATACCGCGCGCAGCTCGATCAGGCCAAGGGCAACCTGGCGAACCTGCAGGCCAAGCTGGCCGAGCTGGAGCACGGCTCGCGTCCGGAAGAAGTGGCGCAGGCGCTGGCGAACCTGAACTCGTCCAAGGCGGATCTGGAGAATGCGCGCGTGAGCCTGGAGCGCACGCGCAAACTGGTGGCGCAGGCGGTGATGTCGCAGCAGAACCTGGACGACGCGCAGGCCCGCTACGACTCTTCAGCCGCCAAGGTGAATTCGCTGCAGAAGGCCTATGACCTGGTGAAGCTGGGCCCGCGGCAGGAGCAGATCGACGCCATGCGCGGACAGGTGGAGCAGGCCCGCGGCGCGGTGTCCTACGCGGAGACCAACCTGGCGAATACGATTATCCGTTCGCCGGTCACCGGCACGATTCTGGAGCGGGCGGTGGAGATCGGCGAGTTCGTCACCACCAGCTTCGTGGGCGATCGCGGCGCCAAAGGGTACGTGGTTTCGCTGGCGGATCTAAATGACCTGGAAGTGGAACTGGATATCAGCCAGAACGATTTCGCCAAGCTGCACATGAAGCAGAATGGCATCATCACCACGGACGCGTTCCCGGACCGCAAGTACGGCGGCTTCATCCGGGAAGTGTCGCCGGAGGCCAACCGGCAGAAGGCCACGGTGCAGGTGAAGGTGAAGGTGGCGCATCCGGACGATTATCTGCGGCCGGAGATGAACGCCAGCGTGTCTTTTCTGTCCGACGAGAAGAACGCGGCGGCCACTCCGTCGCAGCCGATCGTGGTGGTGCCGGCCAACGCCATCCGCGACAACAAGGTGTTCGTGGTGCTGGACGGGCGGGCCGTGACGCGGCCGATTAAGGCGGGGCCCGCCAACAGCCAGGGCGTGCGCGTGGAGCAGGGACTGATGGGCGGCGAAGACCTGATCGTGAACCCGCCCGCGACTTTGAAGGACGGAGACCGAGTGCGGCAGAAGGCCTGATGCGATATGAGCGAGACGATCATTGAAACGCGCAATCTGACCAAGGAATTTATTCGCGACGAGTTCCACGTGGTGGCGCTCAAGAACATCGATGTACGGATCGACAAAGGCGAGTTCGTGGCGCTGATGGGGCCATCGGGATCGGGCAAGTCCACGCTGCTGCATCTGATCGCCGCCATGGACAAAGCCACGGGTGGAGAGATCCGGGTGCTGGGGCACAACCTGCGCGAGCTCAGCGACCGGCAGATCGCGCACTGGCGCAACGAGCACGTGGGCTTCATCTTCCAGCAGTTCAATTTGATTCCGGTGCTGACGGCGCTCGAGAACGTGGAACTGCCGCTGAAACTCACCAACCTGAAGAAGCAGGAACGCAATGAGCATGCCGCCACTGCGCTGAAGCTGGTGGGGCTGGGCGACCGGCTGGGCCATTATCCGCGGCAACTCTCGGGCGGGCAGGAGCAGCGGGTGGCCATCGCGCGCGCCATCGTTACGGATCCGGCATTGATCCTGGCGGACGAGCCCACGGGCAACCTGGATGCGGCTTCCGCCGACGATGTGCTGACGATCCTTTCCAAGCTGAACAAGGAATATGGTAAGACCGTCGTGATGGTGACGCACGATCCGCACGCGGCGCGCTTCGCCACCAAAGTACGGCATCTCGAAAAAGGAGAACTGCTGGCCGAGGACGCGGTGCCGGCAGCCAAATAGCATGGCCGAACTGGAGATCCACCACGAAGAAGGAAACGAGCACGACCCCATCGGAAAGAAGGTAGGAATCCTGGCCGCGCTGCTGGCAGTCTTTCTGGCGGTCGTGACTATTATGTCGCACCGCACACACACCGAAGCGATTATCAAGAAGTCGGACTCGGTAGACGAGTGGCAGCACTATCAGTCGAGCCGCCTGAAGTATCACAACCTGGAATTGGGCGAGCGGCTGATCGAAGCGCTGGAGGCTAGCGGCCCGAAGGCGCAGCAGCACCTGGAGCAGATCCGGAAGGAAAAGGAGAAGTATACCGAACAAGCCAAGGAACTGCAGGAGAAGGCGGAGGGCAAGACGCAGGAGTCGGAAGCGGCGGAGCGGCGGGCACTGCACTACGACTTCGGCGAAGGGCTGCTGGAGATCGCGCTGGTGCTCAGCTCGCTCTACTTCATTTCGCGCAAGATGTTATTTCCGATCATCGGCGTGATCGCGGGCGTGGCGGGCATTATCATTGCCGCCACAGGGTTGCTGGGCTAGGATCCCGCCACCTGCTCGTAGTATTGCTCGTACAGGGGAATGATCTTGTCGGTACAGAAGCGGCTGGTGGCGGTGCGGCGCGCGGCCTGGGCCATCCCGTCGTGCAGCTCATCATCGGTTATCAGGGCCGCCACACGCGCGCCCAGCGCGGGGATGTCGCCCACGGCTTCCAGGTAGCCATCCACGCCATCAGTAATCAGCTCCGGCACGCCGCCCACGCGGGTGGCGACGGGGGGCACGCCGCAGGCCATGGCTTCGAGCGCCACCAGACCGAATGACTCCAGCTCGCTGGGCATCAGCAGCACGTGGGCCAGGGGAATGATGCGCTCGACGTGGTTCTGCTTGCCCAGGAACGAGACGTGGCGCTCCACGCCCAACTCGCGCGCCAGGTGTTCGGCGGGGCCGCGCTCGGGGCCGTCGCCCACCATCAACAGGTGCGCGGGCGTTTGCTTCACGACCTCCGCCAGAATGCGCACGCAATCCTGGACGCGCTTCACGGGCCGGAAGTTGGATACATGGATCAGCAGCTTGCCCTCTTCGGGGGCATAGCATCTGGCCATGGCTTTTTCGCGATCCGGTTTGTAGACGTCGCAGTTGACGAAGTTCTTGATCACGCGGATTTCGTTGCGGACGCCGAAGACGTCGACAGTCTGGCGGCGCAGGTATTCGCTGATGGAGGTGATGCCGTCGGACTTTTCGATGGAGAACTTGGTGATGGGGAAGTACGACCGGTCAGTCCCCACGAGGGTGATATCGGTGCCGTGCAGGGTGGTGATGAACGGCAGACGCCGCACGGGCGCCAACATGTCTTTGGCGAGCATGGCGGAGATGGAGTGAGGGATGGCGTAATGCACGTGGAGCAGGTCGAGGTTGTAAGACTCGGCGACTTCGGCCATGCGGGAGGCCAGCGCGAGGCAATACGGCGGATACTGGAACAGCGGATAGGTGGAGACTTCGACCTCGTGGTAATGAATGCGCGGGATGCCGGGGTCCAGGCGAATGGGATTGGCGTAGGTGATGAAGTGAACCTGGTGGCCGCGGTTGGCTAGCTCCAGGCCCAGCTCGGTGGCCACGATGCCGCTGCCGCCGTAGGTGGGATAGCAGGTGATGCCGACGTTCACACCGTCAGGCTACCATGAACGCCGCAGCGCTAGCCCTGGCCGTCTTTGAGCTCTTCGCGGGCTTTGCGGACCTCGTCGAGGCGCTCGGCGATGCGCTTCTCGACGCCGCGGCCGGTGGGGAAGTAGTAGCGCTTGCCGGCCAGGGAGGGTGGGAGGCAATGCATGCCGGTGATGGCGTCCTCGAACTTGTGGGCGTGCTGATAACCTGCGCCGTAGCCCCATTGCTTCATGGCGGCGGTGGGCGCATTACGCAGATGCAAAGGGACCGGCTCGGCCATAGTCTGCTGGACGTCGGCCTGCACCGCCGCCAAAGCGCGATAAGAGGCGTCGGACTTAGGAGCCACCGACAGATAGATGGCGGCCTGCGCCAGGGCCAGATCGCCTTCGCCGATGCCCAGAAAGTGAACGGCCTGCATGGCCGCCACGGCCTGCTCGAGGGCGCGGGGATCGGCCAGACCGATGTCTTCGATAGCCATGCGCATGAGGCGGCGCGCAATATACAGGCGGTCTTCACCGGCTTCCAACATGCGCGCCAGCCAGTAAAGGGCGGCGTCGGTGTCGCTCGAGCGGACCGACTTGTGCAGGGCCGAGATGAGGTTGTAATGCTCCTCGCCGGCCTTGTCGTAGAGCAGCACCTTGCGCTCGATGGCGTCCTGCACGGCCTGTTCGGCGAGTTCGTGCGGAGGCGAGGCGGCCACGGCGGCCTCGAGCGTGTTGTAGGCGCCCCGGGCATCGCCGTTCGAGAAGATGGCGATCTGCTCGAGCAGGGCAGGCGGCGCGGCGATCTCCAGTTCTCCGAGACCGCGCTCGCGATCGGCCAGGGCGCGCTGCAACAGTCCCACGATCTCTTCAGTGGTGAGCGCGCGCAGCGCATAGACGCGGGAGCGGGAGAGCAGCGCGGCGATCACCTCGAACGACGGGTTCTCGGTGGTGGCGCCGATCAGGATAATGTCGCCGCGCTCGACGTAGGGCAGGAAGGCATCCTGCTGGGCCTTATTGAAGCGGTGGATCTCGTCGATGAAGACGATGGTGCGGCGGCCCGTGCGGCGCAGACGCTCGGCATCCGACATGACAGCCTTGATTTCCTTGATGCCGCTGAGCACGGCGCTGAAGGGGATGAACTCGCAGCGCGTAAGGCGCGCGATCAGGCGGGCCAGGCTGGTCTTGCCGACGCCAGGCGGTCCCCACAGGATGACGGAACTCAGCTCGTCGCGCTCGATCTGGCCGCGCAGGGGTTTACCGGGACCCAGCACGTGCTCCTGGCCGGCGAACTCATCGAGGGTGACGGGGCGCATGCGGTCGGCGAGCGGGCGTTTCTTGTCGACCTTCTCGGGATGGCTCAGCGCGGATGTATCGAACAGGCTCAATCGCGCAGCGACCTCTGGCGCCGGGCTTCGTAAAGCAGGATGCCGGCCGCGACGGCGGCGTTCAGGGACTCGACGCCGGAGGTCGGGATGGAGATATCGATAGCGGCGGCGCGGAGTTCGGGGCTGACGCCGCGGGCCTCGTTGCCGACAATGAGCGCGCACTTGCGGGCGAGGTCCGCTTCGCCCAGCGGCTTGGAAGGAAGCGGCGAGTTGGCGGGCACGCCGGCGTAGACATCCAGCTTGTTCTGCTGGAGGGAGGCGCGGCCAAGGGCGGAATCGAGGCCATACGCGAAAGGCACGCGGAAGAGAGATCCGGCGGCGGCGCGCAGGGTTTTGGGATTGAACGGGCTAACGGAACCTTTCAGAAACATGATGCCGGTGGCGCCGAAGGCCTCGGCGGCGCGCACGATGCTGCCGGCATTGCCGGGGTCTTGCAAGCCGTCGAGCACGACGACGAGGCTGCGCCCGCGGAACAGTTGCGGCAGGTTCCAGACGGGCGGGCGCACCAGCGCGATGACGCCCTGGCTGGCTTCGGTGCCGGAGATGTACGGGAAGAGCTGATCGGCGACGACCGCCACGCGCAGGCCCGCGAGGCGCTTTACATGGCTCTCGACGGCGGATTGCACGGATTCCGAGCAGAGCACCACGCGGACCGCGCAATCACTGCGGAGGGCTTCCTCGAGCAGATGAAACGTCTCGGCGACAAGGTAGCCTTCCTGGGTCAGGCCGCCGCGGGCGATGGCGCGCCGGACGTCTCTTAACAAGGGATTCGCCGGACTGGATATCATTTCGGGTTTGAGCATCTTACAATGTGTCAGGGATCAGCATAGCGCACATGAAACGGGCCGTCCTCAATACAGTGGTGGCGCTCTTCTCGCTGGCGATGCTTTCGACGTCGTGGATGGCGATCCAAGTGGAGCGGCAGGCCGCGCGCGACGAGGCGCAGCCGGCGGACGTGATCCTGGTGCTGGGCGCGGCGGAGTATCGCGGGCGGCCGTCGCCGGTGCTGAAGGCGCGGCTGGATCATGCGCTGGAGCTATACCGCAGGCACCTGGCGCCGCGCATCATGACCACGGGCGGCGCGGGCGGCGATCCGGTGTTCACGGAAGGCGAGGTGGGGCGCGCCTATCTGGCGAGCCAGGGAGTGCCTCCGGAGGACATCGTAGTGGAGAGCGAAGGCGGGAGCACGGTGGCGTCCACGGCACTGGCGGGCGAGATCATGAAGCGGATGGGGCTGGTGTCGGCGATCGTGGTCAGCGACGGGTACCACATTTACCGGGTGAAGAAGATGCTGGAGAGCCGGGGGCTGACGGTTTACGGGTCGCCGCGGCACGAGAACGCGCGGGACAGCATGCGGGAGCGGTGGAACTATGTACGGCAGGCGGTGGGGTATCTGCTGTGGTCGTGCGGAGTGCCGGTGTAGGTGGACGATCAAAGTGTAAGTTATTAAATATAAATGGCTCCTTTTGATCGGCCAGTTCCTCGGCGAGGGTGTCTGGCACGACTCAGCGAGTGCGCGGGCCAGTCAGCACGGGATCCATGCGGGGTGAAGAGACACGGGGAGCGGGCCAGTGGCGACTGGCGGTGAGGTTGTCAAAGATCAGGGGTGGGTTTCTGTTAACGGGTGTCGCCGGCTGGCACGGGCGCATGCCCGTTGGCCTTCAGGGCCATCGGCTGGTTGGCTTCCAGCGGGGGGTGAGGGGCTTGTGGCCGCGGGGGTTGGGGGTGGACTTGTGTTTCGCTACGTTCCTCGGTTTGCGCGGGCCGGTGCTGCTGGAAGTAGTGCAGGTCGCGGAGGGTTCGGGAGAACGAATTCGCGAGGCGCGTCTTGCGCGCGTCGAAGCGTTCGAGCAGCGGCAGAAACTCATGCCATGCGGTCTCACTCCGGTTGACGAGGAGGGAGTAGAGATGGCGCTCACTCCGGGATAAACGCGCCAGCAGCCAGTGATCCATGGCCATCTGTTCCAGGAGGAGCAGCTCGGTACGCGTTTTGGGTTGCCAGTCGTCTTCGAGATCGGCGCAGAGCTGTTCGAAGCGCTCGAGTTTTTCGCCGGGGATGATGGCGCTGCGGGCCCGCAGGCCGTGCTTGAGGGCGTTGAAGCGCACTTTGGCTTTACCCTCGGGGGTTTTGGGGCCGGTGGATTTTTGCGCATTCCGGCGATTCGATACCTTTTGTTTGTCGGATATCAGCATGGGACTCCTTTCGATTTCTTGCGATTCGAGGATAGCCCACGAATGCCAGCGATCCAGAGCTTGCGGCAGCGATTTGGATGTGTAAGTCGTTTCTTGGGCAGCGCTTGACTTTTTTTGCGAAGCTTGTGACTGAGAAAGATCGCATACGTGTCGCGGGCGAGCTGGCGGGGGAAGAGGACAACGAAGGTGGCCAATCCGCCGGCGAAGCGGAGTTGGCCGCGACGATCATCGCGGAGATCCGGCGCCGGCGACACACGCGAGCCAGGCGGGTGCTGGAATCGACTCCGCATCGCGTGATCATTCGATCCTCCCCACCACGGCGCGCCTGTGTGTTGGCGCGTCGGAGGTATTAGTGGTTTATCCGGATGCCCCGGTTCCGAAAAGTTGTGATATGCTGTCAGCCGGCTGTTTTCGAAATGACCAGGAAGGGGGATTTTCTTGTGGCGTACCATGTAGAAGGCGAACTATTGGAAGTTTGCGATTGCGGCGTTTTGTGTCCGTGCTGGGTCGGCGAAGACGCCGATAACGGCACCTGCGACGCGATCGTCGCATATCACGTCAGGAAAGGAAATATCGAAGGAACCGACGTCGGTGGTCTGACGCTGGCAATCATGGTGCATATCCCGGGCAATATCCTGAAGGGCAACTGGCGCGCCGCGGTGTTTGTGGACGACCGCGCGACGGAAGCTCAGCAGAACGCGCTGCTCAAAGTCTGGACCGGCAAATTGGGCGGGCCCATCGCCGACTTCGCGGCACTGATCGGCGAAGTGGTGGGCGTGATTCGCGCGCCCATCGCGTTCGACGTCAAGGAAGGGCAGGGCACGCTGAAGGTGGCGGGCTACGCGGATGCCGCCCTGGCGCCATTCAAGGGTCCAGGCGAAATGGTGACGACGCTCCAGAACAGCGTCTTCTCCACCATTCCCGGCTCTCCGGCGTACCTGAGCAAGGCTTCGCACTACCGCCGCACCACCAGCAGTGTGGGCCTGGCGGACGTCAACCTGCAGAATCACAACGCCGTGCAAGGCACGTTCGTGTTCGAAGCCTGATGGCCGACTGACATGGCTTGGCCGGGCATTCGCGACCGCCGGATCCCCGCGCTGCTGCTGGCCGCGCTGGGCTCGCTGGCGTGGTTGGCTTTATGGGCGAGCCGGGATGCGCCCTGGGGACATAGCCTGTTGCACGCCGGGCACACTATGGGCATGGGTCCGGCCGCGCTCGCCGGATTCTTTGTGCTGGGCTGGACGTTGATGACCATCGCCATGATGCTGCCCACCAGCGGGCCGCTGTTCCTGCTTTTCCGGCGAATGGTTTCGAAGCGGCCAGCGGCGGCGTGGCTGGTGGCCGCACTGCTGGCCGGATACCTGGGCGTCTGGGTGCTATTTGGCCTGGCGGTACACCTGGCGATCCAGGGACTGCGCGCGGCAGCGTCCGGAGTTCCGTGGCTGGAACGGAATTCCTGGGCGGCCAGCGCCGTGATCCTGGGAGGTGCGGGCCTCTACCAGTTTTCGCCGCTCAAATACGCCTGCCTGGACAAGTGCCGCTCGCCCATGATGTTCCTGACGGAGCGGTGGCGCGGCGTACGTCCGGCCCGCGAAGCGCTGCGGATCGGCGCGGCCCATGGAGCGTACTGTGTGGGATGCTGCTGGTCGCTGATGCTGGTGATGTTCGCGGCGGGAATGAGCAACTTCGGAGGGATGCTGGCGCTGGGAGCGGCCATGGGCGCGGAGAAGAATTTTTCGTGGGGCCGGCGCCTGAGCCCGGTGCTGGGCGGGCTGTTGCTGGCCGGCGCGGTGGCTACGGTGGTGCTAGCCAAAACCGCTCAGCACTAAATTGTTAAACTAACAAAAAGTGTCCACTCAGACTGGCGTGAACCCAGCTACCGGGGTCCCCTCCATCGCCAAGGCGGGTCACACGGCGTTCCGGGTGCTGGCAGCCATCAGCTTCTGTCATCTGCTGAACGACATGATGCAGTCGGTTATCCCGGCTGTGTATCCGATCCTGAAGCAGTCTTATCATCTCAACTTCCGGCAGGTCGGCTTCATCACTCTTACCGTTCAACTCACCGCATCGCTGCTGCAGCCTTTTGTGGGCAACTACACGGATCATCGTCCCTTGCCGTACTCCTTGCCGCTGGGAATGGGATTCACGCTGGCGGGGCTGCTGGTATTAGCCGCCGCCCCCACATACGGAATGATCCTGCTGGCGGTGGCCCTGGTGGGGGTGGGATCGAGCGTGTTCCATCCGGAATCGTCGCGGGTGGCGCGGCTGGCATCGGGTGGACAGCACGGGCTGGCGCAGTCCCTGTTCCAGGTCGGTGGCAACGCGGGTTCGTCGCTGGGCCCGCTGCTCGGCTGGCTGGTAGTGTTGTTCGGACAGCGCACCATCGCCTGGTTTTCCGCGGCGGCCCTGGTGGCCATCGCGGTCCTGACGCGTGTGGGCACGTGGTACAAAGGCCACGGGGCGGTCAGAGCCACGTCCGCCGCGGCTCTGCACAGCCCCACTTTGCAACTGTCGCGCCGCAAAGTGGCTCTGTCGCTGGGCGTGCTGATGGCGCTGGTGTTCTCGAAGTACTTTTACCTGGCCAGCCTGACCAGCTATTACATCTTCTTCCTGATGAGCCGCTTCCATCTGCCGGTGCGGGCGGCGCAGATTCACCTGTTCATTTTTCTCGGCGCGGTGGCCGCGGGAACTTTCATCGGCGGGCCGGTGGGCGACCGCATCGGCCGGAAATACGTGATCTGGTGCTCCATTCTCGGGATTCTGCCTTTCACACTGGTGCTGCCGTACGCCAACCTGTTCTGGACGACGGTGCTCAGCGTGGTGATCGGGCTAGTGCTGGCGTCGGCCTTTTCAGCCATCATTGTGTACGCGCATGACCTGGTTCCCGGCAGGATCGGTGCAATTTCCGGCCTCTTTTTCGGACTGGCCTTCGGCATGGCAGGCATCGGAGCGGCGGTGATGGGCTGGCTGGCGGATGCCACCAGCATCACCTTCGTGTATCGCGTTTGCTCGTTCCTGCCGGCCATCGGCGTGCTGACGGTGTTTCTGCCGAACCTGGAGAGCGGTTACTGGCGGAGCCGGGCCTGATGGAACCCATCCGCATTTTTATCACCGGCGGCACTTTCGACAAGACCTACAACGAGCTGACCGGCGAGCTTTTCTTCCAGGATTCGCATCTGCCCGAAATGCTGAAGCTGGGCCGCTCGAATCTGAACGTAGAAGTGCGCACGCTGATGATGATTGACAGCCTGCAGATGACCGCTGACGACCGTCAGATCATTTTGCAGCATTGCCGCCAGGCGCCCGAGACCCGCATCCTGATCACACACGGGACCGACACCATGGTGGAGACGGCCGCCATACTGGCGAAAGCCGTCGCCGAGAAGACCATCGTGCTGACCGGCGCCATGATCCCTTATAAGTTCGGCAGCTCCGACGGGCTGTTCAATCTGGGCAGCGCGCTGGCGTTCGCGCAAACGCTGCCGCCCGGGGTGTATGTGGCGATGAATGGGCGGTACTTCGCTTGGGATCGGGTGCGGAAGAATCGGCAGACGGGGATGTTCGAAGAAGTGAGGCCGCCGGCCGCCGGGTAGCGGTCGATTTCGGAGTTTGGGCGCGGCGTGCGCGTGCGGAGGCGGCCGGAGCCTCGCGCCACTGAAGAGACGCTGCGGACCTTCCGCGGGCGGCTGCGCCAACTGATCGCAGAGATGCGCGCGCAGGGTTTGCCGGCGGCCGCCATCGCGCGCGAGCTGGCAGCGGCGTTGGAGGCCGTGAAATCATGAACGCCGATTCCATCGTGCTGTTCGCGTGCCTTGTGCTGATCGCGCTCCTGCTTCATGGGCTGCCCTTCTGGCGGCGTAGCAGCCTGTGGTTCGGAGTCACCGTGGGGCCCGACTTCCGCGATTCTCCGGAGGGCCGGCGGATATTGCGGCGCTATCGCACCGAGATGTGGACGGTGTCGCTGGCCGCCGCGGTCCTGACCTGGGCAGGCCTCCGGGGGGACTTGCGCTGGTTCGTGGCGGCTGCTCCATTGTTGCAAGTTTTAGGCGGCATGGCGGCATTCGCGCTGGGGCGTAACCGCGCCAGACACTTCGCGCAGCATCCGGACGGATCCCGCTGGGCGTCGCTCTCCGGCATCCACGAAGGGATGCCCGGAGGGCCGGCGGCCCTGGTGGTGCCGTACGCCATCCTGGCGGGCACCGCCATTTTCCTGCGCGAGAACTGGGACCGCATTCCGGCGCGCTTTCCCGTGCACTGGGGCATTTCCGGAACGCCGGACCGGTGGGCCGAGCGGTCATGGCGCAGCGTGGACGGCCCGCTGCTGGCGGGCGTGGCGGTAGTGGCGCTGATGCACGTGCTGGGCTACATGGTGCTGAAGGGATCGCCGCGCGCGCGCATGGCCGAAACCGCCGAGTGGACGAGGCGCTTCCGGCGCGCCAATCTCCGCATGATCGTGGCCATGGGGTGCATGATCAGCGTGCTGTTCGCCGCCCTGACGTTGAACCCGTACCTGGCCAACGGAGACCAGCTGGTGATACCGGTGTGGCTGATTTTGGGAGTGGTGCTGGCGCTCACCGCTGCTTTCCTGTGGCCCATCATCCGCATCAGCCAGGAACCCGGCAGCGGCAGCGACGGCACGCCCGACGAATGCTGGAAACTCGGGCAGATCTACTACAATCCGGACGATCCGGCGCTGATGGTCGAGAAGCGATTCGGCGTGGGCTACACCATCAACTTCGGAAACCGCGCATCCTGGCTGCTGGTTGCCATCCTGCTGCCGGCGATCTTCGTTCCGTTGCTGCTGTAGGACAGGCCTCCGGATCTGAGACAATAATCGGCATCTATGCCTTGCCTCGTTGTTGTTGCCGTTCTGGCCTTCCCGCGGGTAGTGCTGGTGTTGCTTTGGCTCTTCTCGACCTACCTGCAGCATGTCTATCACAACTGGCTGATTCCTCTGCTCGGGTTCATTTTCCTGCCGCTCACCACGCTGGCATACGCCTGGATCATCCACAACCACCGTCCCCTGGAAGGCATCAATGTGCTCATCCTGATCGTGGCGGTCATCATCGATGTGGGCGGACTGGGCGGCGGCGAATACCACCGCCGGGGACGCGATTGACCGGACATGCACGCCTTCCCGCAATTTGACCTGGCCGGACAGACGGCTCTGGTGACGGGCGCGGCGCGAGGTCTGGGCCGCGCCATTTCGCTGGCGCTGGCGCACGCCGGTGCGGACGTGGCGCTGGGTCTGCGCGATGTGAATGCCGCCGGCGGCTTGCCGGGCGAGATCGAAGCGCTGGGCCGGCGCGTCTTACCGTTGCAGATGGACGTCACCAGCCTGGAGCAGATCCGCAGCGCCGTGGATGACACGGCCGCGCACTTCGGCAAGCTGACTATTCTGGTGAACAACGCCGGAGTGGCACCGGAGAATCCCGCCGAAAACGTGCGCGAGGAGGACTTCGATCTGACCCTGCGGGTGAATCTGAAAGGAACGTTCTTCGCGAGCCAGGCCGCCGCGCGCATCATGATCCGCCAGAAGGAAGGGCGCATCATCAATATGGGTTCGCAGGCAGGCTTCGCCGCGCTTCCCACAGAGTCGGTCTACTGCATGACCAAGGCCGCCATCGCGCACCTCACCAAGTGCCTGGCCATCGAATGGGGCAAGTACCACATCACTGTAAACGCCGTAGCGCCCACCTTCATCTTCACTCCCGGCACGGAGTCTTCTTTGGCCGATCCGGCGTTCCGTGCGGACGTGGTGGAGCGTATCGCGGCGCTGCACCGCATCGGCGAACCCATGGACGTGGCGGGCGCGGTAGTGTTTCTGGCATCCCCGGCGGCGTCGCTGATCACCGGCCACACCATGCTGATCGACGGCGGCTGGACCGCCAGGTAGGCTAGCCCGGCAATCGGGAGGTGGCGTGCACGCGCGCCAGGTGCACGAAAGCTTCCGCGGCGCCGCATCCCGACTCGCGCCCGCGGTAGTTTTCCATGAGCTGATGGTACTCGCGATAGATTTGCTCGCCATCCTGGCTCTTGTGCGCGAACAGCGCGGCCTTTTTCTTTTCGCGGACGGCGGTCACATCCACGTAATCGGTGGGATGAAAACCCATGGTCTGCGCGCCCAGATCGACTTCGTAATAGTACAATTCGAATCGCCCGCGCGCCGCCAGCCACGCGCGAAAGGTCAGGGTGCCGGCGGCCTGATGGTCCAGGTGGGTGTCGATCGGCCATTGCGTGAAGACCACGTCCGGATCTTCGGCGAAGATGAGCTTGCGCAGGGATTCGGCGGCGCTCGCATCCACCACGGTGGCGCCGTCGATTTGTCCGGCGAAGACAGGCTTGGCTCCCAAGATACGGCAGGCGGCTTCGCATTCGGCCGATCGTATGGCCGCGGACTCGGCGTGCGACTTACGCGGGATGCCGGCTTCCCCGCGCGTCAGGTAAATGATGGTGACGGCGGCGCCGGCCGCGGCATAGCGCGCCAGAGTGCCGCCGCAGCCGGACTCGGGGTCGTCCGGGTGACCGCCTACGCAGACGATTTTAGGGGTGTGGCCGGAGGATGTCTGGCCGGCGGCGAGGGCGGGCAGGGTGAGGAACTGACGTCGCGAAGCTGTCATCATGAATGCTCCCGGGCTAAGATTATACAGGCTCCGAAGAGTGACGGGCAGGATCATAGCGCTGTTGATGGCCGCCGCGGCGGCATGCGGACACGCGCAAACGCGCGCCGTGCTGGAAGGCCCGCGTGTCCGGGTGGATGCATTGGTCACCGGCGGCACGTTGCGGGAGCGCTACTTCGCCAAGGATGGATCGGCCTGGGTGGAACTGGCCACCCGCGAGGCGGGATCGGCTGGGCCGGTGGCTATCGACGGGGGTGCGCTGGTCGAAGAACTAACGCTCGGCAGCCTGGGGGTTCGCCATACCCTGAGGCTGACCACGCACGCCAACTGGCTCAAGGCGAATACTCGCCTGGAAGGCGGACTTCCCGTAACGCTGCACGCCTTCTCGGATGCGCTGCACGCGGCGTTCGACCCGGACTGGTCTTACGCGCCGTCGGTCGGCGGCTTCGTTCCCGACGCGCAGTACAAGGCGCCCCTGATCATGGTGCAATCCGCACGCCGCGCGCTCGGGATAGTGCCGGATGTGCGGGCGCTCTCCCGCGACGCGCTGCAGCGCTGCAATCACACGCTCGACCTGGATGCACCGTCGGGACTCCTTTCCGTGGGATTCATTCCCGCGCGCCAGGCGTATCATTCGGTGTACCGCGAGGACCTCGACGGCGTATGGACCGCGGATCAGCCTGTCGAGAACTCTTACTACATTTACCTGTCCGCGGACGCGGCTCCGCAGGCCGCTTATCGCGAGGCTGTGCGGTTCCATTGGGACCAGTTCGCCCGGCAGCAGATCGGGGTGGCCGCCGCCGCGCAGGCGGGAACCGATGCGCGCTATAAGAAATGCGCGCTCTGGGACGATTGGCGGCGGACGATTTGGGATGAGGAATCGCCGGCCAACTGGCTCTCATTCGCACTGCCGGACGGCGCCACCGGAGGCGCGGTGAAGATGCTGCGCTGGGGAGAGCCGCGGCCGTCGATTTATCTCGGCGCATGGTTCAACAGCCTGCGCACGGCATTCGGCATGGCGCTGTACGCCCGGCGCACCAGCAACTCGAAGCTGCTGGACCTGGCCGGGCAGACCGTGCGGTTAGCTTTGCGCACGCCGGGCACCGCCGGCGCTTTCAAGTGCATTGCCGTGCCACACGGGGAGAGCGGCCAAACAGATTGGGCAGCGGGCGACGGTTCGGGCGGCAGCACCGTACATGGATTTCTGGGCTTTGACATGAGCTGGACCGGCTATTGGCTGCTGCGCTGGCGCGCGGCGGGGCTGCCGGGAAGCGAGGGCATGGTCAGCCGGTGCGCGCGCCTCGCCGAATTCCTGATCGCCCGCCAGCAGCCCGATGGCATGCTGCCCACGCGCTTCGACGATGACGGCGCTGTGGAGCCGAGCGCCTCCAGGACGCTCCCGGCCGAGACCGCGCCGGTAGTTCTGTTTCTGCTGGAGTTGTACAAGGCGTCGCCGAAGAAAGAGTATCTGGAGGCTGCTCGCAAGGGACTCAAGTTCCTGGACCGTGAGGTGATCCCCACCCGCAAATGGTATGACTTCGAAACTTTCTGGAGCTGCAGCCCGCGGCTGGCCGCATTCGACGAACGCACCCGCCAATGGCCGGCGAATAACCTGGCGCTGATCCACGCGACGGCCGCATACCTGGCGGCTTACCATGTCACGCGCGAGCGCCAGTATCTCGACAAAGGAGAAGCCCTGCTCGACTACCTGCTGCTCTATCAACAAAGCTGGACCAACCCGATGCTTACGGGACTCACCGGACCCGCTATGCTGCTCGGTGGGTTCACCACGCAGAACTCGGATGCCGAGTGGTCCGATGCGCGCCAGAGCCTGGCGGGGAATGTTCTCATCGATTACTATCGCGCGACCGGCAAGGCCGAGTACCTGGAACGCGGCGTGGAAGCCTTGCGCGCCCAGTTCCCCATCTCACCCTCAGAGAATTGGGCGCACTCCGGCTATGGCGCGAAGGCCGGCGTAAGCAGTTTCCATTGGGGCAGCGGGAGCGGGATGGCCGGCATCGAAATCGACGGCGACTACCTCAAGGATGCCGTGTTCGATGTGGCGGCCGCGCGCGGCGTGGGTGTTAACGGCCTGAACCTGACGGGCGGCGAAGTGTCGGGGGGCCGGATTCAGTTCAGGCTGGAAAGTCCGTTTCCATGGCGGCGCGATTGGATGGTGGCGTTCCGGCATACCGAACCGGACCGGAACTACCAGGTCAGCGTTAACGATAAGGAAATCGGTAGCTACTCGGGCAAAGCGTTGGAAGCCGGCCTGGCGGTAGGTCACTGACCGGCCACGAACAGGTGCCCGTCATTCTGCGAGTAGATTTTCCCGTCCCCGCCGAGCGAGGCGGGCGTGTACGCCGCACCCAAAGCGAGTTGCTGGAAGATCTCCCGCACTAACTTACCGCCCTGGCCGATGGCGAACATGTTGCCGTCTTCGCTGTTGGCGTACACCACGCCATTGGCGTCGATTGCGGGACTGTTCACGCACCATTCGAATCCGGCGGGATGGTCGGAAACGCAGGTGAGCGAGCCATCCGCGTTGCGCGTGCAGCTATTGGTATTGGTGTTTTGATAGCTCCACTCGACGTTCAAGTTGGCATCCAGCTGGGTGATGAAGTACTGCTCAGGCGACGCCGGATTGTTCGTGGAGCGGTCCGGCGGGCAAAGCGTGGTGTCGTCGCAGTAGGAGCCCAGGCCGCCGTAATGGTTGTTCTTGGTGACCATCGACCACGTGCCGCCGTGCGCGTAAATCGCCGGCGTAGTGTCCCATCCGAAGCCGAACTCGCCCAAATAATTGCCTCCGGCATCGAAGTGCATCATATGTCCCTGGGCGTAGTTGTAGCGGTTCCAGGCGCCGAAGAGGACGCTTCCGTCGGGCGCCACCACGGGAGTGGAGGAGGCATCGTCGAGCACGCTGCCGTCGCCGGGCTGGTTGGTGGAGGGATCCACGCCCTGCAATGCGCCGGCGCGGCAGCCGCCTGGAGTGCCGTTGGCCGGCAGCCATCCACCGTCGGCCACGGCCACACCGCAGCCATCGTGAAAACGGTTGCGCAGCGAGGCGGCCCACTTCAGGCTCAGATCCGGATTCAGCGCCAGCAGGAACGAATAGCGGTCGTTGAAGTGGGCGCGGCTCACCGTGTAGATGGTGCCGTCGGGGGCTACTGCCGGCGACACATTCACCCCGGCGCGCTGGCTGCCGCAGGTGGCCGTAGCGGGAGTTGCGGTGGTGCTGGGCGGCCACGGGAGCTGCGTGGGATCGAAGGACGTAATGCACTGGCTGCCGGCACCAGGCGCCTGGGCCGCCACCAGTGTTGGATAGCTGGCCATGCTGACCGTGCCCCCCGCCGAAATCCTGACCAGCCAGGAGTTGGTGGCGTCGTTGCCGTAGAAGCCATTGGTGGTGACCACCTGGATCACGTTGTAGAACAGGTTGCCGGCGGCGTCCACCGTGATGGGGCCCGTCTCATAGGTGTCGGGATCGGTTCCAAAGGGAGCGTAGCGCCGGATCATGGCGCCGGTGGCCTTGTCTAGTTCGATGATGCTGCCGCTCGCGCCCGGCAGATACAGCACGGCGTCGCCTAACGCCGCATGGAATACCGGCTCCCAGAAATCGTTGCTGGAACCTGGCGGCTTCCAATCGCCGGCATACTGCCATTGCTGGATCAGTTGATTGTTTTGCCAGGTGAACTTGTTCTCACCCCATGTCTCGCCGGCGTAGGTGGTGGGGTCATAAGAACCCGACTTGTACTCCATGTAAACGTCGTTGCCATCCACCAGGGGAACCTGATAATGAGTCACCAGCTCGTTATTGTTGGCGCTTTGCTCTTCCGGCACCAGCGGGTCATACACGATGTTCGCCAGAATCCGGTTCAGACTTTGTCCCGTCACGGCGGGATTGCCGGAATGTTGCGGGTTCTGGGCCCATTGCGCCCAGCCCGTGCCGATGGCGATGCCGTCCTGGACCGTGACGGTGACTCCGCCGGCTTGGATCTGGAGCACCGCCGAGCCGGCGGGTAATTGAGCGGAAGACACGGTGACATTGATCTGGTAGACCCCCACGAATTGGGGCGACAATCCCGCGAAAGTAACCGTCGCCGGAACTCCGCCGATGGTCACCACCGGAGTCGCAGCCGTGCGGCGCAAGGTGTCGAGCGAGTTATTGCCGGTGACGCCCGGAGGATTCACGGGTCCAAAGCCGCTTCCCCAGAGCACCAGCGAGTCGCCGGGCACCGCCGGATGGCTGGCCACCCCGGGAATCGCCCCAGTTGGCGCTGCCAACGAGCCGTCCGGATTGACGGCCACTGCGTAGCCTTTCACGGCGAACAAGCCGGGAGCATATTGTCCCACCTGGACGGCCTGCGGCGGGGAGGCTGCCGATCCATTGGTGACCACTACGTTGACCGGACCGGTGGTGGTGAGTTCCCACGGAAGCTGAACGTTGATTTGCAGGGGCGAAACGAAAAGCAGAGGCGCGGCGATGCCATTGAAGTTCACAGACACGCTGCCGAGCGTGAGGGGCAAGGGGATGGTGCCGGCGAAAGCGGGCTCCGAGGCCAGATTCGTACCGAAGATGGATACCAGCGATCCCGGCGCAACGGGCGCGCTGAAAGACGCTGCGTCCACCACGCCGCCAGGCTCCACAACCGGTGTTTGCGCGGCGCTGAACGCCGCTGTCAGCAGAATAATCGCCGATACCGCCAACACCCTCATGCGCGGAATTCTACCACGCTGGGGTGGGAGTTTACCCGGCCCAGCCGGATTGGCACATAACCAGGGGTATGCCCCGGGTGCGAAACTCGTATCGTTCGATCTTGACGCTGGCCTTATCCGGTTCGCTGTGGATGACCCAACCGAAGATCTCGAGCTTCATGAGGCAGGTATTATCCAGCATGGCCGGCCAGTCCACGGCGATGCGGACCTTTTGGCCGGGCTTCAGATTGTGCTCGGTGGTAAATCGGACTTCGCGGCTGCTCATTTCGAGCGTTTTGCCGGCGCCGGCCGCCGTGATCCGGCTGCCCTTTACGCACTGATAGCGGACCTCCTGCTCGATCGGAAACCTGTGCCTGGCGCGTCGGCCCGAATCGTCGTCCGAAACGTTGTTGGAGATTGCCATTGGATTTCGCATGTCTGCTGCCAATTCGCCCTTTCCCACTAAGGTGACCGCCGGCGCAGCATCCAGATCAGGGAGAGGCCCAGGGCAGCCACGATTCCAACGGCCCACCATGCCGAAAGGTCTCCGATAAGAGCAAGCGCCAACACGTTAAGAAAAGATACCACACCGTAAAGATTCTGTAAAGTTCTTCATTTGCGTTATAATCGCTTTTCACGCCTTTCAGGAGTTCCTCCTCATGGATGACAAAGAACGCGCCCGCGCGTTAGAGCTTACCCTCGGACAGATCGAAAAGCAGTTCGGCAAAGGTTCCATCCTGCGTCTGGGAACCAAGGACGCCGTGGTTCCGGTGTCGGTTATTTCCACGGGATCCATCTCGCTGGACGCGGCGCTAGGTGTCGGGGGTTTCCCCCGCGGGCGCGTCACCGAGATCTACGGCCCGGAATCCTCCGGCAAGACTACCATTGCCTTGCAAGTAGTCGCGGAAGCGCAGAAAAAGGGCGGCATGGCGGCCTTCATCGACGTGGAACATGCGCTCGATCCGGCGTACGCGCGCAAGCTGGGCGTGGACGTGGATAACCTGCTGGTTTCGCAGCCGGATTACGGCGAGCAGGCGCTCGAGATCACCGGCGCGCTGATTGCTTCCGGCTCCATCGACGTGCTGGTGGTGGACTCGGTGGCCGCCCTGGTGCCCAAGGCCGAGCTCGACGGCGAAATGGGCGACAGCCACATGGGCCTGCAGGCGCGCCTGATGTCGCAGGCGTTGCGCAAGCTCACGGGCGTGGTCTCGAAATCCAAGACGTGCCTGATCTTCATTAACCAGATCCGCGAGAAGATCGGCGTCATGTTCGGCAATCCCGAAACCACCACCGGCGGCCGCGCGCTGAAGTTCTACGCATCCATCCGGGTGGACATCCGGCGGATCGCGGCCATCAAGGATGGCGACGCGGTGGTGGGCAACCGCACCAAGGTAAAGGTGGTGAAGAACAAAGTGGCGTCGCCGTTCCGCGAGGCGGAATTCGACATCATCTACGGCGAAGGAATTTCGAAGGAAGGCGATCTGCTGGACCTGGGGGTGGCCCAGAACCTGATCGAGAAGAGCGGCTCCTGGTTCAGCTACAAAGGCGACCGGATCGGGCAGGGCCGCGAAAATGCGCGGCAGTTCCTGAAGGACAACGCGGACATCAAGCAGGGGATCGACAGCGAGCTACGGCGGCAGCTCGGATTGATCAAGGCGGAGGCCGAGGTGAAACCAGCGCCTCCCGAAGCAGCGCCGCGGCCCAACGCGGCGGCCAGCGCACGGCGGTAAAGGCAAGCCCGCGGGTGTGTTCGCTACAATGGAAATATATCCATGCGAGGCACCCGCTGGCTTATCCTGGTGGCCATCACCGCGCTCCTCGTAGGCGTTGCCGCGATCTACCGGCTGCAGGGCCGCGCGAACCGCGAGCAATCGCCGCAGAAGCCGCGGGCCATGGCGCGGGAGCTGAGTTCCGCGGCGCAGGATTGGAGCTGGATCGAAACTTCCGCCCCGCCTGAAAGCCGCACCATCTGCCGTATCACCGCGAAAGATGCCCGCCAGGTGAAGGATTCCAATCATGTGGAGTTGGAACAGGTGGAATTGCAGCTCCCGTCCCTGCACGGGCCCAATTACAACCTGGTTCACAGCGCCCACGCGCAATACAACCAGTCCGACAAGCGGCTGTACTCCGATGGCGTGGTGGATATCACACTGGCCGTGCCCAATGAGGGGCAGCCCAAGCACACGCTGGTCTCCATCCACTCGTCGGGTGTGACCTTCGACAGCGGCACGGGGAAGGCCACCACGGACCGGCCCACCACCTTCAGGTTCGAGAACGGCGACGGCCAGGCCGTCGGCGCTTCCTATGATCCGAGCACGCGCGAGCTGGTGCTGAACGGCCAGTCGGAACTGCATTGGAATCCCCCCGGTCCGCATGCCAAGCGCATCAAAATCGAATCGAACCAGGTGATTTATCGCGAGAACCTGGCGGGCGTGTGGCTCTCTCCCTGGGCCAAGATGACCCGCGACAACACGGTGGTGGAAGCGGGGGACACGGTCATTGCGATGCAAGATGGGCGCATCCACCACGTGGAGGCGCAGAAGGCGCATGGCACCGACGCTTATCCGAACCGTAAGTTGCAATACGGCGCCGACCATCTGGCTGTGGATTACGGCGATACAGGCGAGGTCGAGAAGATCACCGGCGACGGGGGCGCGCGCCTGGTTTCAGAAGGAGAAGGCTCGCAGGTGACCGCAACCGGGGATCGCGTGGACATGCAATTCGCGGACTACAACGACTCGGCTGCCCTGACCCAGGCCGTAGTAAGCGGCCACGGGTTCCTGGAGTCGAAGCCCGATCCGCAAGCGCCGCCCACGCCCGGCAAGGAGGTGGCGGAAAGCCGCATCCTGCGTAGCGACACCATCCAGATGAAGATGCGGCCGGGTGGCCGGGAACTGGCGGCGCTCGAAACGCAAGCGCCCAGCGAACTGGAGTTCCTGCCTAATCTGCCCACGCAACGCCACAGAAAGTTCACCGGCGAGCGCATGTGGATCACTTACGGAGAGCAGAACCGGGTGCAGTCGTTCACTTCCATCAATTGCCGCACGGTCAGCGATCCCACACCTGAAGAATCGGCAAGAAAACGGCCGCCGGCCGTTACCGTGAGCAAGAACGTGTCGGCGACTTTCGATCCGAAGACCAGCCAGCTCGCGCGCATGGAGCAGTGGGGCGATTTCAGCTACGAAGCGGGCGATCGCAAGGCGCGCGCCGATCGCGGCATCCTGGAGCAGGCCGAGAACCGCATCACTCTCGACAAGCACGCCCGTATGTGGGACAGCACCGGGAACACCACTGCCGACCACATCGTGCTCGACGAAAAGAGCGGTAACTTCACCGCCGAGGGCCACGTCAATACCAGTCGATTGCCCGACCAGCAAAAGAAGAAGAGCGACTCCGCCATGCTCTCAGGCGACGAGCCGCTGCAGGCGGTAGCGCGCGCCATGACGTCCGCCAATCGCAACCGGCTGGTGAAATACGACGGTGACGTGGTTCTGTGGCAGGGCGTGAACCGCATCCAGGCCGACCACGTGGAGATCGACCGCGAGAAGCGCACTATCATCGCGGAAGGCCATGTGATCACGCAGTCGCGGGAAGAGAAGAAGAGCGCCGACCAGGCCGCCGCCATCGCGCAACCGGGGCCGGCGGTGTTCACGCTGGTGAAAGCGCCGCACATGGTCTACACCGATCAGGACCGGCTGGCGCACTACTCCGGCGGGGTGTTCCTGAACCGCGGCGGCTTGCAGATGAAGGCCACCGAACTGCGGTCGTGGCTGGCCGAAGAGGGCGCCGACAACCGCCTGCAAAAGGCGTTCGCCGACGGCGCCGTGGAGGTCGTGCAGGCGGGACCCATCCGCACCCGAACCGGCACCAGCGAGCACGCCGAGTATTACACTGATGAAGATAAGATCATTCTGCGCGGCGGCGATCCCCAGATGAAAGACAGCCTGCGCGGGAACGCACGAGGCGCGGAGTTGACGTACTATTCCACTGACGACCGGCTACTGGTGAATGGGACGCCGGCCCAACCGGCCGTCAGCCAGATCCACCGCAAACATCAATGAGCAAGCTGGAAACCCGGGAGATTTCGAAATCGTATCGCGGGCGCAAGGTGGTGGACGACGTCACCCTGAGCGTGGACAAGGGCGAAGTGGTCGGCCTGCTGGGTCCCAACGGCGCGGGCAAAACAACCTCGTTCTACATGATCGTGGGGCTGATCAGCCCGGACTCCGGCTGTATCCTGGTGGACGACACGGACATTACGGCGCTGCCGATGTATCAGCGGGCGCGCCGAGGCATCAGCTACCTGCCGCAGGAAGCCAGCGTATTTCGCAAGCTGACCGTGGATGAGAACCTGATGGCCATCCTGGAAACACTCCCCATGCGAAACCGTGAGCGGCGTGAGGCGCTGGACCGCCTGATCGAGCAGTTAGGACTGGAGAAGGTGCGGCGCAGCCAGGGTTACATGCTCTCGGGAGGCGAGCGCCGGCGCGTGGAGATCGCCCGGTCGCTGGTGATCAGCCCGAGCTTTCTGCTGCTGGACGAGCCGTTCTCGGGCATCGATCCGATTCAGGTGCTGGAGCTGCAGCGCATCATTTTCGATCTGAAGCGGGAGGGCATCGGGATCCTGGTGACCGACCACAATGTGCGCGAGACGCTGATGGTGACCGACCGCGCGTACATCATCGACAATGGGCGGATCTTCCGCGCGGGCAGTCCGGAGGCGCTGGCGCGGGATCCGGAAGTGAAACGCGTGTATCTGGGCGAGTCGTTCAGTTTGCAGATTTAGTTGACGGCCAGGAGCGCGCGCGAAACGGGAAGCGGCGGCGGATCCCATCCCAACGGGAAACCCGATCCCCTGGTCCACAAGGTTTTTATAACTCGTCCGATGGCATGGGCCGGAACCCGGTATTTTGAACCTTGACTCACTGCATAGCCTGATTCCTTCCCGCGATTGCCATTCGGCTAGCTCGTATTCGGCGCGAGGAATGCCAAGTTGCCCGGGCAGTTCAGCGCATAACTTTCCTGCCCAGTCCACGCCCGTCTCGCACCGAACCTTGAACACTAAGAGCATGATAAGAGGTTTCAAGCGGCGCTGTGCGCGGCCGCCAGGTGCAGGCCGTAAAATTGTTGCCGGGCAAGCCTGTCCGTTGGTTCTGCGGGTACACTTGGTAAATGGCTCATGCTGGATCATGGGAAATATGCTGACCGACGACCAAATCTCGGAACTAAGATCGCACTTCCCAATCCTCCGGGAAAGAACCTACCTCTACAACTGCTCCCAGGGCGCCCTCTCCGACGCGGTGGAAGCCGGGATGCAAAAATACACTGCCAGTTGGCGAACCTCGGCCGCGCCCTGGGATGAGTGGATGGAAGCCTACGACGCGCTTCGCGGTGATTTCGCGCGATTCATCAACGCCCAGCCGGAGGAGGTGGCCATCGTCACCAGCGCGTCCGCCGGAATCAATCCCATCGCCAACGCGCTCCAGTTCGACCAACGCAACAAGGTGGTGTTGAGCGAGTACGAATTCCCGACCATGGCGCACATCTGGCTGGCCCAACGCCCGCGCGGCGCCGAGATCCACTTTCTCGACGGCGTCCACAACACCGTTCCCACCGAATGCTATGAGCGCGCCATCGACCAGCGCACGCGCATCGTGCCACTGACGCAAGTCTCGTTCGTCAACGGCTTCCGGTCCGACGTCGCCGCCATCGCCAAGATCGCGCACACCCAGGGCGCTCTTCTCTTTCTCGACGGCTATCAGGATTGCGGCACCCGCCCCGTCGACGTGAAAGCGCTGGATGTCGATTTCTTCGTGACAGGCACTCTGAAGTATCTGCTGGGGCCGCCGGGACTGGCTTTGCTCTACGTGCGGCGCGAGCTGATCGAGACTCTCACCCCCACCATTACCAGTTGGATGGCCCAACGCGACGTCTTCGCATTCAATACCAAGTGCCTGGATCCCTCGCCGGATGCCCGGCGCTTTGAATGCGGCACGCCTGCCATTCCCAACATTTATCTGGCGCGCCCCGCCATCGATCTGCTGGCCCGCATCGGCATGCACAATGTCGCCGCGCAGATCGAGCGGCTCACGCGGGCCTTCCTCAAAGGCGTTCAGGGTCTGCGCGTCGAGTCCAAAACCCCATCGACGAGCGTGGGGCCGCTGGTAGTGCTCCGCGCCCGGGACGCAGCCGTTATGCTCGGCAAACTCACGGCCCGTGGAATCGTGGTCTCCACACGCCGCGACGGTGTGCGCTTTGCCTTCCACGTTTACAACACGATGGAAGACGTCAACGTGGCGCTCGCGGCGCTCGAAGACAACCTGGACCTGATGGTGCGTTCATGAAGACTCTGACCGGTGGCTGCCGCGTCTATTCCGCGGCGGACGGGCCCTGTTCCACGTTCGGCAACTGGACCGCGCGCGCGGTCATTTCCCAAACCACCGGCGCGCAGCGCATTACCCAGACCGTTAGCGACTACGGGGCGGGACTCTCGCCGTCGGTGGTGAATCCGGGCGCCGAAGAGGTGCTCTATGTCGCCGCGGGGCAGGGAACCTGCCGCATCAACGGATTCGACTACCCGCTCGGCCCGGGCGCCGCGATCTTCGTTCCACCAGGGGCGGTCTACAGCATCGAGAACACCGGCACCGGGACCATTCGCATGATCAGTTCCTGTTGCCCCGAGGACCCGCAACGTCACATCGTGGAGGCTTCCCTGCCGCCGGCGTCCGGCCAGCCGCCGCGCCTGCTGGCGCATGAAGACCTTCGCGAAGACATTCGCGCGGGCCAGGACCGCCTCTTCCGCTACCTGGTCTATACCGACCTCGGCTGCCGGCAGATCACGCAGTTCGCGGGATGGATTCCGCCGGGCAAAGCCCCGGTCCACTACCACACCTACGAAGAATGCATCTTCATCCTGGAAGGCGGCGGGATCGTGCACACGGACGATGAATCGTGTGAATTCGGCCCCGGCAGCAGCATCTATTTCCCCATCGGCGTGCGCCATTGCGTGGAGAATCCGGGCGATTGCACTGTCAAGCTGCTGGGCGCCTTCTACCCTTCGGGCAGTCCGGGCGAAGCCTATGAACCGGGCCAAGCCCGAGACCCATGACTAAGCCGGCTCCCGGCGGCATTGAAAAAGGCGAGCAGCTATCGCGCCAGCTTGCTCCCAGCCAGCTCGGCATGATCGCCATCGGCGGCGCGATCGGCACCGGGCTGTTCCTCGGCAGCGCCCTGGCGGTGCGCCTGGCCGGCCCGGGCGTCATCATCAGTTATCTGATTGGAGCGGCCGTCGCGCTGCTCGTCATGAGTGCGCTGTCGGAGATGGCCGTCGCGCATCCCACCGCGGGTTCCTTTGGTGTGTATGCCGAGCTTTACGTCAATGCCTGGGCGGGCTTCATCATCCGCTACACCTATTGGGCGGCGCAATGCATCGCCATCGGGGGCGAAGCCACGGCCATCGCCATCTACTGCCAGTGGTGGTTCCCGCATACTCCGAAATGGATTTGGATCCTGGGCTTCTCCATCGCGCTGCTGTACGTGAACGCGCGCAGCGTCGGCAGCTTCGGCAGCTTTGAATATTGGTTCGCCATGATCAAGGTCGTGGCCATCGTCCTGTTCATCGTTTTCGGCCTGGCGCTGCTAGCCGGGATCGGTCCTGCGCCGGCCATGGGCCTCTCGAATTTCACAGCGCATGGAGGCTTTCTCCCCGCGGGCTGGCGCGGTGTGTGGATGGCCATGGTATTCGTGATCTTCAGCTATGTCGGAACCGAGGTCATCGCGGTGACCGCGGGCGAAGCCAAGGATCCCCAAACCGCCGTGCCGCGCGCCATGCGATCCATGGTCGGCCGACTGATCCTGTTCTACGTCTCAGCCATCGTGGTGCTCATGGGGGTCGTTCCCTGGAACCGGATCCAGCCCGGCGCGGACCTTACCGCCAGTCCTTTCGTAAAGGTGTTTCAGTTGATCGGCGTGCCGGCCGCGGCGCATGTCGTCAACTTCGTGGTAGTCACCGCAGCAGCGTCCAGCATGAACTGCAATCTGTATCTGGTGAGCCGCATGATGTTTTCGCTGGCGCGTGGCGGATATGCTCCCGCTTCCTTTGGCTTCGTTTCGCCGCGCGGCACGCCGGTAGCCGCTCTATTCGTCTCCGCCGCGGGCCTGGCGCTCGCCCTGGCCGTTGCGCTGCTCTATCCCGACAGCGCCTACGTCTACTTATTCGGAATCTCCATCTTCGGCGGATTGTTCGTGTGGATGATGATCTTCGTCACGCATCTGTTCTTCCGTCCGAAGTGGGACGCCTCCGGCCGTCCCCGCTTGCCTGTCCGCATGATCGGCTACCCTTACACATCGCTGCTCGGCATAGCGGTGATCGTCGCCATTATCGCCACCACCTGGTGGGTCGAAGGAATGCGCGTAACGATCATTGCCGGATTGCCTTGGCTGGCGGTGCTGACTGCCGCTTATTTTCTCGTGAGACGCCGCGGCCGTTAACGGGCGCGGACTCCAGGATCAGCTTCTGCACCCGCCAGTTCAGCAGCTCCGCGACGTAGATCTCACTCGCCGACGGACAAGCGATCTCGTGAATCCACCCGAACTGTTTGAGCTGTTTGCCTGATTCTCCGAGCACCCCGAGCACCTTGCCATCCAGCGTGAGCTCGTAGATCCGGCCCGGATAGCCGTCCGAGCTGAACAGCACCGGATTCGGCCCCGGCGTGATGCAGATCGCCCAAGGCGCGCCAGGCGCCATCGCGCCGGTAGCAGCCTTCGGCTTACTACCGATCGCCGGACGCGCGTCCGGATCCACCGGCACGTCGATGGTCATCTGGCGCAGAAACTTGCCTTCGCCATCGAACACCTGGATGCGCCGGTTGCCCCGGTCGGCCACGTAGACGCGCCCCTGCGCGTCCACCGCAATGCTATGTGGAGTGTTGAACTGTCCCGGACCGTCGCCAGGCTCCCCCCACGACTTCAGCCAGTTGCCGTCTTTGTCCACTTTGGCGACGCGCGTGTTGATGTAGCCGTCACTGATATAAGTGTTCCCAGCGGCATCCCAGGCCATATCGGTCACTTGCCGGAACATCCCATCTACCGGAGGCAGCGGCGGCTTGGGATGCCGCAGCGGCTCGGTGCCCTCGTCCGAGGCTTCCTGCTTGCGTCCGAGGACCATCACGACACGCCCGGCGGGGTTGAACTTGATCACCATGTCCGAGCCCTTGTCCGCCACCCAGATGTTGTCGCCGCGGTCCACCTTTACCGAGTGCGCGAACGACCAGGCATACAGATGATGGCCGATCTCGCGGATGAATGCGCCGTCGGCCCCGAACTCCAGAAGTTGTGCGGCGCCTGCACCGTAGGCAGGGCCGGTAGTGTCACCCCGCGAGAATACGAACACGTGTCCCCTGGAGTTCACCGCCACGCCCGCCACTTCGCCGAAATAGACGTCCTTCGGAAGCTTCAGGAAATCCGGAACGGACCGGTACGCGAGCTTGGGAGGCTGTTGCGCGAAAAGCAGACCACCGGGCAGGAGCAATAAGGCGAATATCGTGCGTTTCATGTTAGCCTCTTCTCAGGTCAATATCTTACCGCGCCGTCCATCGAGATCCTGAGGGCCACCGTGAAAGCCGCCGTCTATTACCGGTACGGCCCGCCAGAAGGAAAGCTTTACTGGCGATCAAGCCGTCCAACATGACAGCTCGCCAAGCACTTCGGAGCGCATGTCACGGGAGTGTGCAGCACCGCCAACCGGGATCTAGTGAAGTCTCTCGGCGCCGACCAGGTGCTCGATTATACCCGCGAAGATTTCTCGAAGGCGGGCCGGGTTTATGACGTCATCGTCGACACGTGGGCAAGAGCGGTTTCTCGCGCAGCATGCAAGCCTTGAAGAGAGGTGGTATCTATGCTGTGGTCGGAGGGCTGATCGAGGCCGGAGAGCTGCGCACGGTGATCGACAGGCGCTATTCACTCGAACAGATCGCCGAGGCCCACCGCTATGCCGAGGCCTGGCACAAGAAGGGACACGTCGTCATCCTCCCCGCACAGACCCAACAGAGCGCCGTTGGCGGCGCTAGTTCAGCAAGCGCCCCTGCCGCAGGTAAGCCGGCGTATCCAGATCTTCGGGATCGAAGGCCGGTTCCGGTTCCCCGTTCACCACCGGCTCCGGTTCGACCGCCGGCGCGACCGCGATCGGCTCAGGCACGAACACCGGCTGCGGCGGGGGTGCGGGCTGTTCGATAACAGACAGGTAATGCGGTTGGAACCCCGTGGCGATCACCGTGATCTTCACGGCGTCCGCCAGCGATTCGTTCATGGTCACGCCGAAGTTGATCTGCACGTCCTCGCAGTTGGCCGCCTCGCGGATAATGGAACAGGCCTCGTTGACCTCGTGCAGGCCCAGCCGGCTCGACCCTGTGATATTGATCAGCAGGCCGCGCGCGCCGTTAATGCGCGAGTCTTCGAGCAGCGGAGAATTGATGGCCTGGCGGGCGGCATCCACCGCGGCATGCTCACCCCGTCCCGTCGCGGTGCCCATCATGGCATAGCCCATCCCCAGCATGGTGGCCTTCACGTCCGCGAAGTCGCGGTTGATGATGCCAGGCGTGTTGATGATGTCGCTGATGCCCTGCACCGCCTGGCGCAGCAGATCGTCGGCCAGCTTAAAAGCCTCGAAGAAGCTGGTGCCGCGCGACACCAGCGACAGCAGCCGGTCGTTGGGGATGGCGATCACCGTGTCCACAGTGGAAGCCAGCTTGGCCATTCCCTGCTCGGCCAGCCGCATGCGCCGCGGGCCTTCGAAGGTGAACGGCTTGGTGACCACCGCGATGGTCAGCGCCTCCAGTTCCTTGGCCAGTGAGGCGATCACCGGCGCCGCGCCGGTCCCGGTCCCGCCGCCCAGCCCCGCGCTGACGAACACCATATCCGCGCCCTGCAGCGTCTCGACAATCTTGTCGGTGTTCTCGAGAGCCGCCTGCCGCCCGACCTCCGGGTTGTAGCCCGCGCCCAACCCGTTGGTGATCTTGGCGCCGAGCTGCAGCTTGATAGGCACCTCGCAAGCCGCCAGCGCCTGCGCGTCGGTGTTCATGGCGCAGAACTCCACGCCGGCCATGCCCTCGCGAAACAACCGCGCTACCGCATTGCAGCCGCCGCCGCCGATCCCGATCACCTTGATGCGCGCGCCACCCGCCGCCTCTTCCTGAATCTCGTACTTCAAATCGTCGTTTTCCGAATCAATCAGCCCCATTCCGTTCTCCTTCAGTTTTTCTTGCCTATCATCCGTATCCGTCCATCGGCGGCTTATTTCAAAATCTTCCCCAACAACCCATACGACTGCTTCTGTATCTCATGCTGCGATTTCAATTTGGCAGCGTACATCGCCAGCCCGGCCACCGTGCTCCATGCCGGATCGCAAAGTTCCTCCGGCCAATCCTCGATTCCCACCGGCAGCGCGTTGCACACCCGGCACCGCAGCACCTGCTCGGCGATTTCACACATGCCCTCCAGCCGCGCGCCCCCGCCCGCCAGGAACATACCGCCCATCAGCGCGCCGTTCATCCCTACCCGCACCAACTCCCGCTGCACGATCTGAAACAGGTCTACGGCGCGAGATTCCAGGATGCAGTTGAGCGTTCTGCGCGGTACGTCCCGGTCTTCGCCCGAAGCCACTTCCACAAAGCAGTTCTCGGGCGTGGCATCCGCCCTGGCGCAGCCGAACTCGTGCTTAATGGCGGCAGCTTCCTCGAAGCTGATGCGCAGCCCGCGCGCTGCATCGCGCGTGAAGTGATCCCCTCCGATGGGCAGGCTTACCGCCAGCTCCAGCGAATTGTCGTAATACACCACCAACTCGGAGGATTGCGCGCCGATGTCCAGCAGCGCGGCACCCTCCCGCCGGTCTTCCGGCAGCACCGCCGCGTAGGACGCGGCCAGCGCTTCGAAAACCGTCTCCTCCACCGCCATGTGCGCGTGATTCACGGCGCCCACCAGGCACTCGTGCTCCCGCAACGACGCCATTACCAGGTAGACGTTTGCTTCTATCTGGCCCGCCATCATCTTGCGCGGATCCCTATGGCCGGGGTGGCCGTCCACCAGGAAATCCTGCGGCGACATCTGCAGGATCATGGCGTCTTCCGGCAGCAGTACCCGCCGCGCGCGTTCCACCGCGCGATTTACGTCGCGCTGCTCGACCGTGCGCACGCGCCCCAGATCGTGCAATCCGCGGCAATTGGCACCCCGGACCGTGGCTCCTACCCCTATCACCGCAGTCTCCACAGAGACCTGCGCGTTGGCTTCAGCTCCCCTTAGCGCCGCCAGCATGGCCTGCGAGACCGCCGTATGGTCCCCGATCAGTCCCTTGACCCAGCCTTGCGATGGCGCCGACCCGCAACCTAACAGCCGCAGCCGGTTGTCCTCCAGGCGGCAAATGACGCAGCGCGTCCAGTCGCTTCCCGCGTCCAGGCCCACAGCATCGAATGTTTTCGGCGATTCCATTATTGTTTGGGCGGCTCCTTGGCGGTAATACGGTCGTCCAGCCGCAAATCGAAGGCCTTCGCGTTGGGCATGTGCCTGCGAATCTCCGGATAGCTGGACACAAAATTCTGGAGGCGCCTGGCATAATTGCCGTCCCCCATCTCCAGTTCCAGCGGCCGCCCCTCCACCTGCGCTACCACGGTGAGGTCCTCGGGAGCCGCGGCATTGATCTCGGAAATGTTCTGGCCCAGCGCTCCCAGCCCGTCCATCATGTTCTCCACGGCTCTCACCCGGACACGCCGTTCGAAATCGGTCTGATCGTCCGTCAGCCCGGTAAGCACCGGAAAAGCGAACTGCGCGCGCGGCGGCGGATCCAGCAGCACGCCTTGCCCGTCCACCAGCAGAAATCGCGCCGCCGAGCCGCTGCGCAACGGCAGGCTGACGAACGCCACCGGTTGCCGTTCGGAAATGCGGACCGCCAGGCGATTCGGCCAGACGCGCGAAACCGTGGCGTCCTCCACCCAGTCGACCGCCAGCAGCCGCCGGCGGCGCTCGTCCAGCGGCACCGCGAAAACGCTGCGGCCGTAATCCCCCGCGAAAACCCGTAGCAGCTTGACGCGCGATGCATAGGTGGCGCCCTCGATCGACACCGCGCCGGGCTGCTCGATCGAAAGTACGAACTGGGGGTTGTCGAGCATGTAGTTGCGCGCCTTGCGCGCGGCCACCGCGCTCGAGACAAATACCGCGCACCATGCCAGCGCGGTCAGCCAGAAGCGCCACGGAAACGGTTTGCGTGCTTTCTCGCGCGTCATGCCGCCTCTCTCAGCTTCCCGAGCACCAGATCCCCCGCCTGCCAGACACTCCCCGCGCCCAGCGTCAGCACCAGGTCTCCGGGCTCCGCCACCGCCAGCAGCGCTTCCACGCCGCGCTCGATGGTCCCCACGTATTCCGCCCCGCGGTGCCCGAACTGCCGGACGCGCTCCGCCAGCGCTTCCGCGTTCACCCCTTCGATGGGCCGCTCCGAGGCCGCATAGATATCCAGAATCAGGACCGTATCCGCCTGGTGGAAGGCGCGCCCGAAATCGTCCAGCAGGTGAAACGTGCGTGTATACCGGTGCGGCTGGAACAGCACGTGAATCCGCCGGAAGCCGCACAATCGGGCGGCCGCCAGGGTGGCCCGAATCTCCGTCGGATGGTGCCCATAATCGTCGATCACCGTGATACCGCGCTCTACCCCGCGCGTCTGGAAACGCCGGTCCACGCCGCTGAAGCTGGCCAGCGCTTCCCGGATCAGGTCGGGCGCCACCTCCAGTTCGAGGGCCACCGCCGCCGCCGCCGTGGCGTTCAACACGTTGTGCCGTCCGGGGATGCGCAGATGGAAGCGTCCCAGGTCCGTTTGCCGGTACCGCAGGCTGAAGTCGCTGGCGAACGGGCCGCAGCAGATTTCCGCGGCTTCGAGATCGGCCTGCGTGCTGCCACCATATGTAATGGTGCGCCGCCGGATGGAAGGCAGGATCGTCTTGACGTTATCGTCCTCCAGGCAGACGATAGCCGCCCCGTAGAAGGGCACTTTGTTCACGAATTCGATGAATGCCTCGCGGATGGCGTCGATCGAGGGGTAGTGGTCCACGTGCTCCCGGTCGATGTTGGTGACGATCGCCAGGATGGGCGCCAGCTTCAGAAACGAGCCGTCGCTCTCATCGGATTCCACCACCAGGAAATCGCTGTGGCCCACCCGCGCGTTGGAGCCGCCCATGGCCGCCACCCGCCCGCCCACCATCACTGTCGGGTCCAGCCCGGCGTGATTCAGAATGGTCGCCGTGAGCGACGTGGTAGTGGTCTTACCATGACTGCCCGCGATGGCGATGCCGTACTTCAGGCGCATCAACTCGGCCAGCAACTCCCCGCGGGGGATCACCGGGATCTGCAGGCGGCGCGCCTCCTGCACCTCCGGATTCTGTTCGTCCACCGCCGAGCTCACCACCAGCGCCCGCGCTCCGGCCACGTTCGCGGCGGTGTGGCCTTCGTGGATCGCGGCGCCCATGGCGGCCAGGCGCTCGGTGATGGGCGTCAGCTTCAGATCCGATCCGCTGATGGTATAGCCAAGATTGAGCAGCACTTCCGCGATGCCGCTCATACCGATTCCACCGATCCCCGTGAAATGCAGGTGCTGCTTCTTAAAAAACATTTCCTTATCGTATTGTTTCGGCTTCATGCGCCGCTGTCAATCAAAAAATGCGTCACCCGTGTCACTTGCCCGCCACTTCCTCCATCACGTCCGCCGCGCGGCTGGCCGCGCCGGGATGCGCCAGTCGGCGAGCCGCCGCGCTCATGCGCTCCAATTCCGCCGGATCGCCGGCCAGTTGCGCCACCGTCTCGTACAGCTTCTCGCCGCGCATCTCCCGATCCTCCACCAGGCGCGCCGCACCCGCCCGCGCGAACGCTTCGGCATTTCGCAACTGGTGTTGATCGGCCGCGAACGGAAACGGGGAAAGAATCGACGGCCTACCCGCCGCGGCCAGTTCCGCGACCGCGCCCGCCCCCGACCGGCACACCACCAGATCGGCCTGGGCGAACGCGCCCGGCATATCCGCGATGAACGGCACCACCTCGCCCTCGAGGCCCGATTCGGCGAAGGCCGCCCGCAATTCCTCGTAGGCCGCGGGGCCGCTCTGATGAATCATCCGTATCTCCAACCCGGCCTGGCGGAACAACGGCCAGCTCTGCCGCGCCGCCTGGTTCAGCGTGCGCGAGCCCTGGCTGCCGCCGGTGATCAGCACCGTAAACCTCCCGATACGCGGCTTGGGAGGCAGCGCGAAAAACTCTTCCCGCACCGGCAGTCCGGTCACCTCCGTGCGGCCCGCGGGGAAATAGCGCGCCGTCTCCGGAAAGCTGATTAGCGCCCGCCGCACGAACATGGCGATCCGCCGGTTCGTAAATCCAGGTATGGCGTTCGGCTCCATCACTACTACCGGCACCTGGCGAAGCAGCGCCGCGATCACCGGCGGACCCGCCACATAGCCCCCCATGCTGAAAACCGCCGCCACACGATTACGTTCCAGCAGCCCGCCTGCCTGCAGAATGCTGACCGGCAATTGAACCAGAGTAGCGGCCGTCTGCCGCAGGCCCACCCGCTTAAGCCCCCCGATCCGGATCAGTTCCAAGCGAAAACCCTCGCGCGGCACCAGCTTGCCCTCCAGCCCGCGCTCCGTTCCCAGAAAAAAGACGCAATGGCCCCGCTGCCGCAGTTGCCGCGCCACCGCCAGCGCCGGGATGATATGGCCGCCGGTCCCGCCTCCGGCCAGCAGGAAAGCCGCCTGGCCGCGGCTACCCCGCATGTTCCGACACATTCATCAATATCCCCAGCGACGCCAGCGTCGACAGCAGCGAACTGCCTCCCGAGCTGATCATCGGCAGCGGGATCCCCTTGGTCGGCATCATCCCCAGCACCACGCTGATGTTCATCAGCGCCTGCACCACCACCATGGTCGTGATCCCCAGCGCCAGGTAGCGCCCGAAAGCGTCCGGCATGCGTACCGCAGCCCGCAGTCCGCGCCACAGGATCAGCACGAAGGCCAGCAGCACCCCCACCGAACCTAGCAAGCCCATTTCCTCGCTCACTACCGCATAAATGAAGTCGGTGTGGGCCTCCGGCAGATACAGCAGCTTCTGCTTGCCCTGCATGAGCCCCGCGCCTATCACCCCACCCGTCCCCACCGCGATCTTGGATTGCTCGGACTGGTAGCTGGTGTCGCGCGAAGTCAGCGACTGGTGCAAATACTGCTGGATGTGACCCCCCGGATCGATGCGCGCGACGATCTTGAAGCCGGGATCTACGTACCCTACGATCCGCGCCAGCCGATAAGGCTTGAGCGCGATGAACAACGTCAGCCCGGCCAGCGCGATCCCCAGCGCCGCCACGCAGAATCGCCAGTGCAGCCCCGCCACGAAAAAGACCACCGTGGCCGTAACCCCCAGCACGACTGCCGTGCCCAGGTCCGCGATCACCACAGCCAGAATCACCAGTCCCACCGCCAGCATGGCCGGGTACAGCGTGTAGCGGGTATTGATCGCCTGCGCCCGCCAGGCCACGAAATAGGCCAGAAAGACCACCAGGGCCGGCTTTGCCAGTTCCGAAGGCTGCAAACCCAGCGGACCCATGCGCAGCCACCGGTGGTGGGCAGAGTCCACAAAGAATACAATGCCCAGCAGCATCACCACCAGCCCGATGGCGGCGAACGCCACCGCCGGATTCTGCAGTTTCCGGTAGTGGGTCCGCTTCAGAAACATCATCAGGGCCAGCGACGGAGCCAGCCACAGCGCCTGCCGCAAGACGAAGTGCCACGACGAACCGAACTTCAGCTCAGCCACCACCGACGAGGCGCTATAAAGAATGACCACCCCAAAAACGGACATGCCGATGGTAGTGCCGAAAAGGGTCCAGTCGGTTTTGATAGTTTGCGCCATTAGTGTGCCGGCTCCAGTCGTTGCACCAGGCTCTTGAAAACCTGGCCGCGATGCTCGTAGCTGTTGAATTGATCGAAGCTGGCGCAGGCCGGCGCCAGCAGCACGGTATCACCGGGGCGCGCGTGCGCGCGCGCGAAACGTACGGCGTTTTCCAGCGTGCCGGCTTGCTCCAACGGCAGCGCGCCGTCCAGTTCCGCCGCGATCTTGGGCGCCGCTGCGCCGATCAGCAGCGCCGCCCGCGCCTTGGCGGCCAGCGGAGCCCGCAGCACTGTGTAATCCAGTCCCTTGTCCTTGCCGCCCAGGATCACCCACAGCCCGCCGGGGAAAGCGTCCAGCGCCTTGAGCGTGGCGTCCACGCTAGTGGCCTTCGAATCGTTATAGAAATCCACGCCGTCCAGGTTGCGCACGAATTCCAGGCGATGCTCCACGGCCTTGAACGTGCGCACCGCCGCGGCGATACCCTCCAGCGGGGCGCCCGCCAGGTTCGCCGCGGCGGCCGCCGCCATGGTGTTTTCGATATTGTGGCGCCCGCGAATGGGAATCTCCCGCGCGTCCATCAGCACCCTTCCCTCGAACTGGATCAAGTTGCCCGCCAGCCAGACTCCCGGCGTTACAGGCCGGGTGCCGCTAAACCAGCGCGGCGCTCCCGCGGTCAGCGAGGCGTAGCTCACGCAGGTCGGATCGTCGGCGTTGAGCACTGCGAACGCCCCAGGCCGCTGCGTCTCGAACAACCGCCCCTTGGCCGCCGCATAATTGGCGAACGTGTGATGCCGATCCAAATGATTCTGCGTAACGTTCAGCGCCACCCCGATATCCGCGTGAAACTTGGCGATAGTCTCGAGCTGAAAGCTGGAAAGCTCCAGCACATTCCACTGGTCCGGCCGGGAACTCTCGACCATGGCAGCCACCGGAGTCCCGATATTGCCGCCCACCTGGGCCGGGATGCCGCACGCGCGCAGAATATGGCCCACCAGCGCGGTAGTGGTGGTCTTGCCATTTGTGCCGGTGATCCCCATGGTGCGGCCGCGCAGGAATGGCGCGGCCAGTTCCACCTCCCCGATCACGCGCGTCCCCCGTTTGCGCGCCTGCACCAGAGCCGGCAGATCCGCAGGCACCCCCGGGGAAATCACGATCAAATCACAATTCTCAAAGACCGCGTCCGATTGCAGCTCAAACGGCACGTTGCCGGGTAATTGCGCGTGCGGCTTCAGATCCGTGGCGCGCACGGTAGCGCCCTGCGCCAACAGCAGTTGGATCGACGCCAGGCCCGACTTCTCCATGCCGACTACCAGGGCAGCCTCCCTCATCGTAGTTTCAAGGTGGTCAGCGCGAACAACGCCAGCACCAGCCCCGCAATCCAAAATCGCGCGATAATCTTCGATTCCGTCCAGCCCAGCGCCTCAAAATGATGGTGCAGCGGCGCCATCTTGAAGATCCGCTTCCCCCGCAGCTTGAAGCTCCCCACCTGCAGAATCACCGACAGGGTCTCCAGCACGAAAATGCCGCCGATGAACAGCAGCAGGATCTCCTGCTTGATCAAAATGGCCACGATCGCCAGCGCCGCGCCCAGGCCCAGCGACCCCACATCCCCCATGAAAATCTCCGCGGGGTGCGCGTTGTACCACAGGAAACCCAGGCTGGCCCCGGTCATCGAGCCGCAGAAGATGGTCAGTTCCGAGGTGCGGGCGTTTCTGGCGATCTGCAAATACTCGGCCAGCGTGGCGTGGCCGCCGGCGTAGGTCAGCACCGTCAACGCCCCCGAAGCCACCACCATCAGACCGATCGCCAGCCCATCCAGCCCGTCCGTCAGGTTCACGGCGTTGGACGATCCCACAATCACCACCGCCACGAAGATGAAAAACGGCAGCACCCCCAGCGCGTACGTCCAGGGGCTGTTCAGCAGGTTCGAAATCAGCAGCGTGGGCTTGAAGTTCTTCAGAAATGGTACGTTCATCACCGTGGAGTAACCTCCGAACGTGCGCATGAACATCAGCCCGGCGGCCACCAGAAAAGCCGTCCCCACCTGGTACAGCATCTTGCGCCGCGCGGTCAGTCCCAAATTGTGGTGCTGGACGATCTTGGTATAGTCATCCAAAAACCCGACGCCACCGTACGCCAGCAGCGTCAGCACCGCGATCCACACGTAAGTATTGCGCAGATCCGCCCACAAGAGCGTGGGAATGACAATCGAAACAATGATCAGAACGCCGCCCATGGTGGGCGTGCCGGCCTTCTTCTGATGCGATTTGGGCCCTTCCTCCCGGATATACTGGCCGATCTGAAACCGGCGCAGTTTGCCGATCAGCCAGGGCCCCAGCACGATGCACAGAAACAGCGCTGTCAGGCTGGCGAACGCCGTGCGCGACGTCACGTAGCGGAACACGCGAAACGCCGAGACCACCGGGGACAGTTTTTCGTACAGCAGGAAGTACAACATTTACGCCAGCACTTTCTCCAACGCCTGCTCCACGCGCACACCCCGCGAGCCCTTGAACAGGACAGCATCGCCGCTTTGGAGCATTTCGCGCACGAATTGGCCGGCCTCGGCGGCGTGTTCAAAAAAGTGCACGGCGTGTGGCTGCATGCCCGCGCGTACCGCCTCCTCCGCTATGAAACGGGCCGCCCCCCGAACCGCAACCAGCACGTCAACACCCGAGGCCGCCGCACAGCGTCCCACCCGCCGGTGGAGCCCTTCCGCCGCCTGCCCCAACTCCAGCATCTCCCCCAACACCGCGATATGCCGGCGTGCCGGCGTGGACCGTAAAACCTCCAGCATGGCGTCCATGGCTTCCGGATTGGCGTTATAGCAGTCGTTCCAGATCAAGATGCCGTTATGCTCCAGGCGCTCCCCGCGCATCTTGCCGATGGTGAACGTAGCCACCGGGTCCTGCAAACGCTCCGGCGGGATGTCGAACGCGCGCGCTACCGCCATGCCCGCCAGCAGGTTCAGAACCCCGTGCCGCCCCGCCAGCGTCGTCCGAAACTCGACACCATCCACGCGGAATTGCGTGCCTTCCGTCCCGAACTCAACGTCCTCGGCGTGCACGTCGGCGCGGTCCGACAGGCCAAACGTGATGGTTCGCCCGGAATGGATCTTCCGGAATTGCAGCACGCGCGCGTCATCGGCATTGAGCACGGCGGCGCCGCCCTGCAATTCCTCGATCAGTTCCCGCTTGGCCAGCGCCACCCCATCGATCGAATCGAAGAATTCCACATGCGCGTAGCCCACGTTGGTGACCACCCCGATATCCGGTTTGGCGATCTTCGCCAGCGCCCGGATCTCGCCCGCATGATTCATTCCCATTTCGAGCACGCCCACGCGGGCTTCATCCGGCAAGCGCAGCAACGAGAGCGGCACTCCCACGTGGTTGTTCAGGTTTCCCACCGTCTTGCCTACTCGCAATTCCGCGGCCAACAGGTGGGCGATAGCGTCCTTGGCGGTAGTCTTGCCCGCGCTGCCGGTTACCGCGACCAACCGGCCGCCCCACTTCGTCCGCGCCCACGCGGCCAAGCTCTGCAACGCCGCCAGAGAATCCTGCACCACCAGCGCATTCCCGGCCCCCACGGGACGCTCCACCACCACTCCCGCCGCGCCTTTTTCCAACGCCATCGCTGCGTAGGCGTGCCCGTCATGGTTCGGGCCGCTCAGCGCGAAGAACAGATCCCCGGGCGCCAGCGTGCGGGTGTCCACGCTCCAGCCGGTCACCACCGCATCCAACTGCGGCGCATTCGCCGCAATCACCAGCGCCACAGCGCTCAAATCAAGCCTCACGGCCCCCTCGGTTGTAGCCAAATCCCCGCAGCACTCCGCGGGCCACCTCCCGGTCGTCGAAACGGATGGTCTTGTCCTTCAGCACCTGGTACGGCTCGTGTCCCTTTCCCGCAAGAATTACAATGTCGCCGGGCCGTGCTTCCTTGATGGCCCGCGCGATGGCCGTTGCACGGTCCGGTTCTACGATGTGCGGCACGTCTGTCCGCCGTATTCCCACCAGCGCGTCGTTCATAATCGCCAGCGGATCTTCCGACCGCGGATTGTCGCTGGTCAGCACCACGAAATCGCTGTTTTCCGCGGCCGTCTGCCCCATCAACGGCCGCTTGGTGCGATCGCGGTCCCCGCCGCATCCGAATAAAGTAATGATGCGCTTCGGCCCCAAGCCGCGCGCCACCGCGATAGCATTCTTCAGCGCGTCATCTGTATGCGCGTAGTCCACCACCACGGTGAAGGGCTGGCCTTCGTCGACGCGCTCGAAACGCCCCGGCACGGCCCGGCACTGGGCGATCCCCGCCGCAATCGTTTCCGGCGCCAAACCGTAGCTCAACCCGGCGCAGCACGCAGCCAGGATGTTGTACACGTTGATCTTGCCCATCAGCGCTGATTCCACCGTAAAGCGCATCTGGCGATGCTGCACTTCGAATCGCAGCCCCTGCATGTTCGACGAGATGTGCCGCGCGCGCACCGTGGCCCCCTGGCCCAGCCCGAACCACAGAACTTCGCTACCGGGCGCCAGGGCCACCCGGCGGCACCATTCGTCGTCGCGGTTCAGCACAGCCCACTGGGGCGGCGGCCCACCGGCGCCCGTGAACAGCATCTGCTTGGCGGCGAAGTAATCTTCCATGGTCTGATGGAAATCCAGATGGTCGCGCGTCAGGTTGGTGAAGATAGCCGTATGAAAACCCAATCCGTACACCCGGCCCAGCGCCAGCGCGTGCGAAGACACCTCCATCACCGCGTGCGATCCGCCCGCCGCTTCCAGTTCCGCGAACAGCTTCATCAGGTCCAGCGATTCCGGCGTGGTATTCACCGCCGGCAGCAGCCGCCCCGCCAGGTGATACTCGATGGTGCCGATCAGCGCCGTGGTTTTGCCCGCGGCGCGCAGAATCGCGTCGATTAAATAAGATGTGGTGGTTTTGCCGTTGGTGCCGGTGATGCCGGTGACGGCAATGCGTTCGTCCGGCTTGTGGTAAAAAGTGCGCGCCGCCAGCGCCAGCGCATGCCGGCCGTGCTCGACTTCAATCCACGGCGCGGAAAAATCCTCGGGTGCCGCCGATTCGCCGGCCACCGCCACCGCGCCGCGCTCCACTGCATTGCGCGCGAACTCGCGCCCGTCCGTCCGGCTGCCGGGAAAAGCGAAAAACAGGAATCCGGGTTGCACGCGCCGCGAATCGTAGTCGATGCCCTTTACCTCCAACTGAGAAAGCAACGGTGAGAGTGGCGCCTTCAGCCCAACCCTCGCCATTATTTCTCCCAGGGTCATCTGGCAAGATCGACTCGAATCCTTTCTCCGCCGCGCAGTATGGCACCTGGCGGCGGCGACTGTGTGCGCACGATCCCGGTGCCCGCCAGCACCAGGGGTAAGCCTTGGGCCTGGGCCATCGCGACTACCGACCGCATCGACAGGCCAATGAAGTTAGGCGCCGTGGGGCCAGTCGGCTTTGGTATCGCAGGCGGAGCGGGCGCCGGAGCGGGACCCGGTGGGGACACGGGCGGCTGTTCCAGCTCCGCCGATTCTTCCAATACAGGCGCCTCCCGCAGACCTTCCACGGTCGGCGAATCGTCCAGATCCGCGATCAGCGTCTCTTTCGTGTCCGCCGGCTGATCCGGAACGTCTCTCGGCACATCCAGCACGCGCAAAGCTTCCGACGCTACTTCCTTGAACACCGGAGCCGCCACCGCGCCGCCAAAACCCGCGGTCCCGTGCGTTCCGTTGATCGTGACTACTACCACAATAGCCGGATTCGCCACCGGCGCGAACCCCATGAACGATGCGTTGTAGCTATGCGTGTAGCGGCCCGTCGCGTAATCGAATATCTGCGCCGATCCAGTCTTTCCCCCGGTCGAGTAACCGTCCAGCTTGGCCTTTTTCCCGGTGCCATAAAGCACTACGCCTTCCATCATCTGCCGCATCGTAATGGTGGTTTCCGGCCGCAGCACACGGCGCGGCGGGACCGCCGGCAGGGCTGCGTTCCCCTTCTTGAGAATCAGCCGCGGCGGCACCAGCATCCCGCCATTGGCCACCACCGAGCAGGCTTGCGCCAGTTGCACCGTGGTCACCCCTACCTCGTGACCCATGGATACCGACATCAGCGAAGTGGTGCGCCATTTCGCCAGTTTCCGCACCATTCCCGGAGACTCCGCCGGCAGCGGCACTCCCGTGCGCGCGCCCAGCCCAAAGCGCCGGACATACTCATATAGCTTGTTCGATCCCACTTTCAGTCCCACTTGGATGGCGCCGATATTGCTGGATTTCGCCAGCACCATCGCCATGGGCATTGTGCCGTATCCATGGTGCGCTTCGTGCACCGTGCGGCCAGCCATGGTGAAGCTTCCGTTGTAGCAGTTGATCATGCTCTCGGGCGTGAGATTGGTAGTCTCGAGCGCCGCGGAAAGCGTGATCACCTTGAACACCGAGCCCGGCTCGAACGGCACCGAAACCGCGTGGTTGAAGCGCGCCTGGGCCGCCTGCCTGCCCCGCGGCGGTTGGTTGGGATCGAACGGCGGGTAACTGGCCACCGCCAGAATATCGCCCGTGTTGGGGTTCATCACTACCACGCTGCCGCTTTCGGCGTGGGCTTCCTCGACCGCGCGCGCGATGGACTCCTGGGCCGGCAGCTGGATCCGCTCGTCAATAGTCAGCGTCACGTCCGTCCCCGGCCGCGGCTCGGCTTCCGGTTTGGAATCGATGCCCCGGCCTTTGGCGTCCGTCAGCATTTCGACCGATCCCGGCCGGCCCCGCAATTCCGGCTCGAGGCTCTTCTCCAGCCCCCATTGCCCAGTCTCTTCGCTGTCCACCGCGCCGATCACGTGCGCCGCCAGCATATTGCGCGGATAGCTGCGCCGGCTTTCCTTCTCGAAGCGGATCCAGTCCAGCTTCAGGCTGCGCAGTTGTTCGCATTGCTCCGGGTCGACGGCATGCGCCACCCACATGAAGCCTCTCTGGTTGGCCGCATACCAGCGCATATTTCCGTACAGGGTTGCCCGGTCGATCTTCAGCACGCTCGACAGGATCTCCGAAGCCACTTGCAAATCCGGCACCTTCAGCGGATCAATGTGCACCGAATCCCGCTCCACGCTGCCCGCCAGCAGTTGCCCTGAGCGGTCGAAGATGGAGCCGCGCGGCGCGGCGATGGTGACCGTCTCTTCCTGCTGCCGGTGCGCCTGGCGCACGTAATCGGCGTGATGTACGATTTGGAGGCTGAACAGGCGGGCGAGGATCAAAAAACCCCAAAGCAGAATGGCTGCCGCGAACCACTTCAGCCGCTTATCGGCCCTGATCCTCTGGTTGGGCAGGGACCGCTCCGGGTTTCCCCATTCCATGACAGCCCCTTACCGTCGGTTCATGGCCAGCTTGCTGTCGCCCCTCGGATCCAGATGCACGATCTGGCCGGGCGCCGGGGTGCTCAGCTCCCGCTGCTTGGCCTGTACTTCGAGATTCTCCTGGCGCCAGATGCGCGCCTCGATGATAACCAGTTCGCGCTGCTCGTCCAACAAACGTTTCTGTTCCTGCTTCAGCGATTCCAGCTGGTAGCCCGCGAACACGTTGGCTACCCGGGGCGTCAGCGCACCCATCAGCAGCAACGACAGCAGCGCGGCCACGGCGATGGCGGACCATTCGCCCTGCCCCGCCTTGTTGGTCTGGCGCACGACCCGCGAATTGTCGATCCGCTTGGAGTAGAGAAAGACATCTTCATTGGGTAGCGCCCGCAACCAGAAGCGGTCATCCACCGGAACGGACGGATGGTGCACCGCGCCGCCTGTGACAGGCGCCGCCAGGGGCCTCCGGAAGAACATTGCCAGGGTTGCCATGAATTCTTTACCTCGCTATTTCATCTCCAGCGCGCGCAGTTTGGCGCTGCGCGATGCCGGATTCAAACCTGTTTCTTCTGCGCTGGGCGTCCAGGGGTGCTTGGTCAAAATCGCCGCCCGGCCCTCCTGGGCCAGCGCCCGGAACCGCTGCTTTACCTTGCGGTCTTCCAGCGACATAAACGAAATCACCACCATGCGCCCGCCGCTCGCAAGCAGCTCCGGCCCGATTTCCAACAGCCGGTCCAGTTCGCCCTGCTCGTCGTTCACGAACATGCGCAACGCCATGAAGGTGCGGGTCGCGGGATGCAGACGACTCGTCCGAGCGACGGCCCGCTCCACTACCCCGGCCAGGTGTAGTGTGCTCCGTATGGGCCGTGCCCGAACGATGGCTCTGGCTATCTTCCGCGCCCTCCTTTCTTCGCCTAGCTGATAGATCAGGTCGGCGAGCGCCTTCTCGGCGTGTTGATTGACCAAGTCCGCCGCCGTCATGCCGGTGGTTTGATCCATCCGCATGTCCAGCGGCCCCTCTGTCAAAAATGAAAATCCCCGCGCCGGTTCCGTCAGTTGATACCGGCTCACACCCAAATCGGCCAGCAGTCCGTTCACTTTCTCCACGCCGCACGCGGCCAGCGTATCGGCCAACTCCGTGAACGTCCCCTGGCGATAACAAATCCGCCCGGCGAATTCCGCCGTGTTCTTCCGCGCCATGGCCAGTGATTCCGCATCCCGGTCGTTGGCGATCGCCTTGCCGGTGGTCAAATGCCGCGCGATCTCCGCTGTATGGCCCCCCAGGCCGGCAGTGGCATCCAGATACACACCGTCCGCCCGGATCGCCAAACACTCGATCGCCTCGGCCGCCATTACCGGAACGTGCATAGCTCATCACAGGAATCCAGCCCGTTGCAAAACTTCCAGATCGTCGTCGGGCGACTGCGCCGCTTCCGCCCGCTGCGCGTGGAACACTTCCTCGCTCATCACCTGGACCGCGCCGTTCACCACCAGCACCTTCACGGGTTGGTTCTCTATGCGCAGCTCCCGCCGCAGCTCCGGCGAAAGCTGCACTCGCCCCTGTGCATCCAGCTCCGACTCGGATCCAAACTCGGCCGCGGTAAACAGCACCCTCTTCGCCACCTTGGGGTTCTCGCGGTAGGCGGCAAGGGTTTTTTCGTTTTCCCGCCAGATTGCAATCGGGTATACTGTGGCCGTGCGCCTGTCCGTGCTCGTGGCAAATAGTTTTTTTTCCGGAAGTCCGCCCAGGTACTTCTGGAACTCCACGGGCAATTTCAGCCTGCCTTTTTCGTCCACACGGGCGGGATACATCCCTCTGGGGGGCTCCACCGCCATCACATTGGGGACGTTTTCGCTGGCCACTTTCAAGCTACTTTCTGACCACTTTTAAACCACAACCGATTGTGCCACGAACCCTTCTCGCAATGCAAGAGAAATATTTAAGAAAGTATTGATTGGAATCGGGTTAGCATTGCACTAAGGCGTCTACCTAAAGGCCGTCACACCACTACATATTGTTTTATTGGCGAATATAAGGCGAAGATAAACTGCGCCGTTTGGTCTAGTCGTACTTGCAACCGGCAGCGTTAGTTAACTCTGCCTATCCAAAGACAGAATTGAGGTGATCGGACCCAACTGATAATTCTAAGAACCGAAGGGCTGAGGTTTAGGGGCACAGATTATGGCGAAACGGAAAAAGCAGGACGAACTCGCGGACCGGCGCACGAAGCGCCGCTTCAGCATCGAGCAGGGCCTGCGTTACAGGCTCCTTTATGGAAGCCGTGTGGCCGAATCGGGGTCCGGCCGGACCATTAATATAAGCAGCAGCGGCGTCTGGTTCACTACCGAAGGCGTGCTCAGCACGGGACTGCCAGTGGAGCTTTCGATGGCCTGGCCCGCTCGCCTCAACGACGTCTGCCCCATGAAGCTGATGATCTATGGATGCGTGGTGCGCAGCGATCAGGATGGCGCCGCCCTGGCAATCGAGCGGTACGAATTCCGCACCCAGGGTAACAATTCCGTGCCCTTGTACGAAGAGACCGGCATCCGCCTGCCCACTTAGCGTGCCCGGTCAACCGCGCTTCAGCCGCAAGCTATTGCTCACCACCGTCACGCTGGATAACGCCATGGCCGCCGACGCCAGCACCGGCGAAAGCAGCCAACCCGTGAACGGATACAGCACGCCCGCCGCGATAGGAATACCCAGCGTATTGTAGGCGAATGCCCAGAACAGGTTCTGCCGGATCACCCGCATGGTGCGGCGCGCCAGCGCCAGCGCCTCGGGCACGCCGTCGAGATCTCCGCGCATCAGCGTAATCCCGGCCGCCTCCATGGCAATATCGGCGCCAGTTCCGATGGCGAGCCCCACATCGGCCTGGGCCAGCGCCGGCGCGTCGTTGATGCCATCCCCTACCATCGCGACCTTCTTTCCCGCCGCTTGCAGCTTCCGCACCTCGGCCGCCTTGGCGTCCGGCAAAACCTCCGCCAGCACGTGCGGGATGCCCACTTGACGGGCCACCGCTTCGGCTGTGCGGCGGTTGTCGCCGGTGATCATCCAAACCTCGATGCCCATCTTCCGCAGCCGGCCGACCGCGCCCGCCGCCTCTTCCTTTACGGAATCCGCGATCCCGATGACTCCCACCGCCCGGCCGTCCAACGAGACTGCCACCGCGGTCTTCCCCTCTTCCGCCAGCCTGGCCGCTTCACTCGACCCCGCCCCGCTGCTCACCCGGACCTCCCGGCCGTTCACCCGCGCTTCCACGCCCATCCCCGCCACAGCGTGAAACCCCGCCGGCTCTTCCAGCGCAATCCCCAATGACCTGGCGTGCTCCACGACCGCCCGTCCCAGAGGATGCTCTGAATAGCGCTCCGCCGATGCCGCCATTCGCAGTACTTCGCCTTCCGGGTAGCCGCCCAGCGGGATCACATCCGTCACTCGCGGCTGCCCGCGCGTAATCGTGCCGGTCTTATCCAGAATCACCGTATCGATTCCCGCAGCCGCCTCCAGCGCCTCGCCGCCTTTGATCAGGATGCCGCGCTCGGCCCCCCGCCCGGTCCCCACCATGATGGCGGTAGGCGTTGCCAGCCCTAGCGCGCATGGGCACGCGATAATCAGCACTGCCACGAAGTTCACCAGCGCGAAGGAGAGCGGCGCGAACGCCAGCCACACCACGGCCGTCAACGTAGCGGCCGCCAGCACGCCCACCGTGAAGTAACCGCTGACCGTGTCCGCCAGCCGCGCGACCGGCGCGCGCGAGCCCTGCGCCTGCCTGACCAGTTCGATCATCTGCCGCAGCGCGGTGGCGCCGCCCACCTTGCGCGCCTCGAACCGCAGGCTGCCCGAGCGGTTGAGCGTGCCTCCATAGACCGCGTCGCCCGGCCCTTTATCTATAGGCATAGCTTCCCCGGTTAGCATCGATTCGTCTACCGCCGACTCGCCTTCCCGCACCGCACCATCCACCGGAATCTTCTCGCCGGGCCGCACCAGTACCAGGTCTCCCACCAGCACGTGCTCGATCGCCAGATCCTGCTCGACGCCCTCGCGCACCACCCGCGCCATCTTCGGCTGCATCTCCCGCAGACGCCGGATGGCTTCCGATGCCCGGCCTCGCGCGCGCGCCTCCAGCACCCGCCCCGCCAGAATCAGCGCGACGATCACCGCCGCGGCTTCGTAATAGACTTCGTGGCCGCCGCGCACCGTCACTACAAGCGAATAGAGGAACGCCGCTCCGGTGCCGAGGGCGATCAACGTGTTCATGTTCGCGGAGCGATGCCGCAGCGCCGTCCACGCGCCCGAATAGAATGGCGCGGCCGCGTAGAACACCACCGGCACGGTCAGCGCCAGTTGGATCCAGCTCATAGCGGCCATCCGCATGAGACCCGGCGTCATGCCCAGCACCACCACCGGAACCGCGAAAGCCGCCGCCAGCCACATCCTGCGCTTCAAGGCCGCGTATTCCCGCTCCTGCATGTCCTCCGCGGCTTGCGGCACCCCATAGCCCAGCTCTTCAATGGCGTCCACCAGATTGCGCATTGCGGCGCGCGCCGGATCGAACTCCACGGTGGCCGTGGAAGTGGCGAAGTTGACGTGCGCGCGGGTCACGCCCGCCGTGGCCGCCAGTTGATTCTCGATGCTGCGCGCGCAAGCCGCGCAGGACATCCCGGAGACCGGCAGGTCCACGCGCTCAGCCGTGGCGGAATTCATTGTTTGACGCTGTAGCCGAGTTGCTCGACCGCGCGCACCAGATCCGGCAGTTTGGTGCGATCCGCGTCGAACTCCACCGTAGCCGTGCCGCCGGCCAGGTCCACCCGCGCGCTGCTCACCCCCGGGCTCGCCGAGAGCTTGCGTTCCACGGTACGGGCGCAGTTGCCGCACGTCATGCCGTGCACCGGGATCTTAACCGTTTCAAGGCCCATACATTAATGATGCAACAGGCGGGCTTCAGGGAGCGCAGGGCGCGCTACTTGGCCGCCGCCGGCCCGAGTTTGCTCAGTATCCGGTCGTGGATCCAGTGCGCGTCGAACCACTCCACCGGGTTCACCTGCACTCCGTCCACCTGCATGCTGAAGTGCAGGTGATCGCCGCCGGCCAACCCCGTCGAGCCGCTGTGGCCCATCGCCTGGCCTTTCTTCACCAGGTCGCCTGCCTTGACGTCGATCTTGCTCAAATGGCCGTAAATCGACTGCAGCGCGTACCCATGGTCGAGCACGATGCAGTTGCCATAGATGCCCAGGTCCGAGGCCCACACCACGCGCCCGTCATTCGCCGCGACCACCGGCACATGCTGCGTCACCGCCAGGTCGTAGCCCAGATGCACCTGCTGGTCGACTTTCTTGCCTTTATACATGTAGCTGCGCACGTCCGCGAAATGCGCTTCCACCTGCGAGTTCGCGAGCTGTAGAAACGGGCCGTTCCAAAGCACGCGTTCTTCCGTCTTCAACCGCAGATCCGCCAGCGCCTGGTTGTTCTTTTTGCGCAGATCGCGATTGATTCGCAGGAAACGCTCCAGCAGATCGCCGGATCCCCCCGGATCGATCTGGTTCACCACCTTGTCCAGAAAGGCGTCAGAGATATCCAGGTCACGCGTGCGAAACGGCTTCGGAAAGACCTTGAACCAGAACCGGCCCGTGACCTCCGTGCCCGCCGCGTTGCGCGCATAGACATGCGGTACCGTATCCACCGGCAGGTCCCACGGAAAACCGAATAGCGAGAATCGTTCGTTCGCCGGCCGGCCGGGCTGCGGAAAGCTGCGAAACGTGTAAGGCCCCACCTTCACGCCCGCTTCCGACCAGTCGCCCGATACGGTGAACGTCACCAACTCGCAGCCGCCCTGGTTGATGTAATGCTGCGCGTCATCCACCCCGAGCCGCGGCGGCTCCAGGATCACGTCCACGTCGAAACTCGCCGACACCGTGCGGCTTAGGAAATCGTTCGACTGCGCCTCCACCACCAGCGTCGCCTTCCCCGCCTTCAGCGATACCGCCTGCTGCTTGCCTGCCGGAAAACCGAACGTGCGCGGCGCCTCGCGCAATCGCATGAACATGACCCGGCGTGCCGGATTTCGCCGCTCGTACACCGTGGTGCGCGTGCCGTTCTGTTCGAGCACAGCGGTGAACCGTCGCAAGCCGTATGGATCGGCAACCTGGACCTTCACCGGCGTGCTGGCCCCGATCGCCTTCAGCGGCGGATCCATCGTGATGGCCGGCGTCGCCGACAGCGCCGCCAGCACCACGACTCCCGCAATCGCCAAAACCACAACCACTGCAATGGCAATCTTCACTTTTTTGTCCAGGAATCCACCCAGTCGATCACCGTCTTGTACCACAGAACGCTGTTCTGCGGCTGCAGCACCCAGTGCCCTTCATCCGGGAACAGCAGCAGCTTGGAAGGTATCTTCCGCATCTGCAGCGCCGTGAACAGTTGCAGGCCCTGTCCCAACGGCACGCGATAATCCAGCTCGCCGTGGACCACCAGGGTGGGCGTGTGAAACTCCTTTGCGAACAGGCTGGGCGACCAGCGTCCGTAACTCTCGGGATTGTCCCACGGCGCGCCGCCGAATTCCCACATTGGAAACCACAGCTCCTCGGTTTCGCCGAATTCGCTGCGCAGATCGTATACGCCGTCGTGGGTCACCAGCGCCTTGAACCGCTGCGTGTGGCCTAGAATCCAGTCGATCATGTATCCGCCGTACGAAGCGCCTGCCGCCGCCATGCGGCTGCCGTCGGCGTATGGAACGCTGGTCACCACGTGATCCGCCACCGCCATAATGTCCTCGAACGCCCGCCCGCCCCAGTCACCGTTGATCTCATCGATGAACTTCTGGCCATAGCCCGTCGATCCCCGCGGATTCGGCATCACCACCAGGTATCCCGCCGCCGCGAACACCTGCGCATTCCAGCGATACGACCAACTATGTCCCCAGGCGCCCTGCGGCCCGCCGTGAATCAACATCAGCACAGGATACTTGCGGTCTTCCCGAAAACCCGGCGGCTTCACCACAAAGCTCTGCACCTTGGCGCCCTCCGCGCCGTCCACCCAGAACTCCTCGAGCGGCGTCATCTCGTGGGTGCTCAATATGGCATCGTTCTGGTGCGTCAACGCCACCGCCGCGCCTCCCGCCGACGATGCGCGATAGATCCCCGCCGGCTGCGCGCCGCTCTGCTGCGTGTAGATCAGCATCTTGCCGTCCGGCGTGAACCGCATCTCGTCCAGGTGACTGTCGCCGCTCACCGCTACGTGCGTTTCTCCGCCCTTCACGGACTTGAACTGGATGGACTGCCGGCCGCGATCCTCCGACGTGAAGAAGATGCTCGCCGAGTCCGGCGACCAGACAAAACTGTTCACCCAGCGGTCCATGTTCTCGGTCAGATCCGTCACTCGGCCCGTCGCGCGATCCATCACCCACAACCGCCACCGGTCGCTCTCGTATCCCGCTCGCACTTGCGCCCGCCAGGCCAGATACTTGCCGTCCGGCGAATACTGCGGTCCGTTGTCCGCTCCGGGATTGTTGCTCACCTTGCGCGGCGGGCCGCCCGCCATCGGCACGGCATACAGGTCCGAATTCGTGCTGATGGCCGGCGCCAGGTCTATGTTCACCGCGTAGCAAACCTCCGCGCTGTCCGGCGAGATGGCGTAATCGTCGCCGCCGTCCAGCGAAAACGGCGGCACATCGCGGTCGCCGGACGTCAGGTCCCTGGCCGGTCCACCGTTAGCGGGAACGACGAGCAGATGGCTGCGCCGCGGTCCCTGCCAGTGATTCCAGTGCCGGTACAGCAGGTCCGTGTAGATGCGCGCCTTCACTTTGCTGTCTTTCTCGGCGTCCAGTTCTCTCTTGTTGCAGGCATCGTTCTCCGCGCACTGCGGATACACCTCGCTCGTGAAGACCAGATTCTTCCCGTCCGGCGAGAACAACTCGCCGCCCGCGCCTGTGGAGAGATTCGTGATCTGCCTGGGATTCGCGCCGTCCGCGTCCATCATCCAGATCTGCGCCGAGCCACCCTGGTCTGAAATGAACGCGATGTGCCGCGAATCGGGCGACCAGCGCGGCCGCTCGTTATCCTGCCCAAGCTGGGTGATCGCTCGCGCGACGCCGCCCGCCACCGGCGTCACCCACACCTGCGTGATCCGCTTGTTATTCGGCACATCGATGGTTTGCACGGAGTACGCCACCATGCGTCCGTCCGGCGAAACCTGCGGATCGGAAATGCGCGCCAGTTCGAGCAGCGCCTGCGTGTCGAAAGGCTGTTTTTGCGCGAACAGGCCGGCTGCCGCCACCAGTGCGAATAAGGCTCGATGCATAACCGAATTGTAGCGCCGGGTAGTGGATGGCCGGCTGGGTAGGCGGGCCGTATCCGAACTGTGATAAGCTCTTTCGCCGGTGACGCCCACGACCGAAACGCGCGCCGCCGCTATAGGAGACTGATCCATGCGAATGCTAATGCACATAGAGTTGCCACTCGAACCGTTCAATACAGCCGTACGGGACGGAAGTATAGGGCAGAAAATGCAGAAAATTCTCGAGGCCATCAAGCCCGAAGCCGCCTATTTTTCCGAGCATAACGGCCGCCGTGGAGGAACCCTGGTGGTGAACGTAAACAGCCCCTCCGATGTTCCGGCGCTGGCGGAGCCCTGGTTCCTTACGTTTAATGCCGA
>Ga0070731_10000245_pt1 | contig 90234 bp, 76 predicted proteins | sample Coa_R1_2_FD_66448 | JGI IMG/M metagenome (GOLD analysis project Ga0070731, IMG submission 66448) | Surface soil microbial communities from Centralia Pennsylvania, which are recovering from an underground coalmine fire - Coalmine... | ecosystem: Environmental > Terrestrial > Soil > Unclassified ... | reverse complement strand
CGGATATTAGAGGACAAACGGGTATGCCATCGAGAAGACATAAGAATTCGCCGCTTCAAGCCACCACGGTGTAGTCGTCGATGCAGCAGCCGATGCCGAACCGGCCATCGTCCAACGATCTCACCCAGACTACGTGCGCGGCGCAGCGCAGGGCCTGGGACGCACGGGGATCGAGACGCCGCGGGAACCGGAGGATGCATCCGAGGCGGTCGCCCGGTGTCATCAGTTCGTCCACCACGAAGCAGAAACCGCGGCTGCTGATATTCTCCGTCATAGTGGAGAGGTCGCGGCCGTCCGGTTCCGCCTTGAGAATATCCAGGCGGCAGTGCAACGGCAGCCGGCGGCCAGCGCGGCGCTCACCCCGAGGAACGCCATCGCCACTGCGGTCAATCACCGCCGCGCTTCCCACGTATGGCATGGTCACGTAGTCCGAATGACTTTCTCAAAGTGCCAATCATTGTGAACGGGCTGTCCCGGGATTGCCGGATTGCTAGGCAAAGCGTGCGCCGCCATCGGCCGCGCGGCCTCCGCAGCATCCGGGGTTCCATCTCCCGGGCTTGCCGGCGGCGCAGCGGCAGGGATGCCTGGCAATACAACTGCATGGAATCGCAAAACATGCGAATCGGGCCCATGCTGGCCGCCGCACTCTGCCTGCTGGCGGCGTGTGCGCGTTTACCGCGGCAGCGCGAGGCCCGCTACATGGAGCAGGCGCGGCAGCTTGTGCAGAAGAAGGACTACACGCGGGCCGCGCTGCTCTACCGCAACGCCATCCAGGCCATGCCGGGTGACGCCGAGCCATACTATCAGCTTGGCCTGACCTATCTGGCCGCCGGCAGCCACAGCCAGGCCATTGAGTGCTTCCGGAAGGCCACCGAGATCGATCCCAAGCATGCCGCGGCACAGTTGAAACTGGCCGATCTGCTGGCCAGGGCCAACGATGCGGCTACCCTGTCGGACGCCGAAAGGCGCGCCCAGGAGATCGTAACGCTCTTCCCGGACGATGTGGACGCCTTGAATACCGTGGCGTTGACCGAATTGCGCCTGGGCAGAACCGAGCAGGCGGCCGCGCACCTGGAACAGGCGCTCAACCGGCTTCCGGGCGGCCTGGAGTCCTCAGCGCTGTTGATGCGCGCCCGGCTGGCACAACGAGACACGCAGGGAGCCGAAGAGGCGTTGCAGAAATGCTACCGCAAGGCTCCGCAGTCGGCGGAGCTGGCGCTGGTGATGGGCCGTTTCTATCTGGTCACACAGCGTCCCGGGCCCGCCGAGGAGCAGTTCCGGCGCGCTATCCGGATCAACCCGCGGTATGGCGCGGCCTTGCTCGACCTGGGCATCACCCTGTTCCACCTAGGCCGCAGTGACGAGGCCGGACGGATCTTCCAGCAGGCCGCCGCGCTTCCCGGCAAGAGCTACCGCCCGGCGTATGCGCTCTTTCTGCTGGAAACCGGCCAGCGGGACGCCGCTATCGGAGAACTGGAAAACCTCGCGCGTCAAGACCCTTCCGACCGCGCCGCGCGCACTCGCCTGGTGAAGACGTATCTGGCGGCTGGCCGCCGCGCTGACGCCGACAAGGCTCTGGCCGCGGCGCTGGCAATCAATCCAAGAGATGCCGATGCACTGCTGCAGCGCGGCGAGTTGTCGATCGATGACGGCAGGTATCAGGATGCTCAGAACGATTTGAACCTGGTGCTGCGCTATCGTCCGGAGACCGCCGATCCACACATCGCACTGGCGCGCATGTATCGCGGCCAGGGCAGGACGTTGAATGCGAGGCAGGAACTCGCGGAAGCGCTGCGGCTCGATTCGGGCAGGATCAGCGTGCGGCTCGATCTGGCGCGCCTGTTGATCGAATCGAAAGCCGCCAGAGCCGCGCTGGAGGTCTTGGGCCGCGCGGCGGATTCCGACAAGCGCACTCTCGCGTTCATCGTGGAATCGAATTGGGCGCTGCTGGACCTGGGACGCCGCGATGAGGCCCGGCAAGGCGTGGCCGAGGGCTTGCGCGCCGCGCGGACACCGGACCTGCTGCTGCAAGATGCACTCCTCAAGATAGGGGATAGGAATTACACGGGCGCGCGAGCCGCCTTGGACGCGGCGTTGGCGCAGAATCCCGAAGACGTGCGGGCGCTGCGGGCATTGGTGAAATTGTACGACGCGCGCGGGCAGTATGCCGCGGGGGTGGCCGCCTTACGCGAATACGTGTCGCGGCACGGGTCGTCGGCGCCGCTCCAGAATTACCTGGGCGAAGTCCTGCTGGCCGGCGGACAAAATGGCGAGGCGCGCGCGGCATTCGCGGCGGCCCAGTCGGCCAACCCCGGGTTCCGGCCCGCGCTGCTGGCGCTGGTGAATCTCGACGTCGCCGGGGGCAGGCTGGAGCCGGCGCACCGGACATTATCGGGCCTGCTCGACAGCCATCCCAACGATCCCGAGCTGTGGCTCTATATGGGATGGCTGGCCAACACCGAGAAGGACTACCCCCAAGCGCTGGTCTGGTTCCGCAAAGTGGTGGGGGCTGATCCGGCCAACGTGGTTGCGTTAAACAACCTGGCGTATCTGCTGGCCTCGCAGACAGGCCAATTCGACGAAGCGCTGCGGTACGCCCAACAGGTAAAGGAACTGGCGCCGGACAACAAGGCGGTGGACGATACCATCGGCTGGATCATGTACCGCAAGGGCATGTACCGCTCGGCGGTTAAGTATCTGGAAAGCGCGGCGCAAGTTGGCGAGGATCCGGCGATCCGGTATCACCTGGGGATGGCCTACTTCAAAATGGGCGACCGGCGCGGCGAGCCTATTCTGCGGGCGGCGCTGCGGTCAGCGCCCGGTTTGCCGGAGGCGGCGCTGGCGGAGAAACTGCTGGAGACGCGGAGCGCGCCATAGGTGAATTGGGTTTGTTTTGTGACGGCGGCGGGCGAAAGTTTTTCCCGTAGTCTCAAAAAATCAAACTAATGCGGCCGGCGCGTCCTATTTGCTGGGACGCGCGGCTCGGTTCCTTTGGCACGCAGATTGCTGCCAATCTTGGCCCACGAATGCGAGTGCGCTTAAACTTCGGTCTTGCCGTATGGTTTAGCGTAGCGGTGGCACAAGCGACCATTCTTCCCCCGACAGGTTCGCCGCCGGTCGCACCGACCGTGTTCAGCACTCCAGTCACAGGACCGTTCCTGGCCGACACGGGCATGCAGCCCTTCGTGGCAACCAACTCCCTGGGCCAAACGACGATTAACGGGGACTATCGTTCGGCGGTCTTCGCGGACCCCAATAACGACTTCTGCGCGGGCTGCCTGGACTTCTTCGTGGTGGTGACCAGCAGTTCCACATCGGTCGACGATATCGAGCGCATCACGCTGGCTTCATTCGGCAGCGTTTTGACGGATGTGGGTTACTCTACGGGCGCCGGCAGCATTCCGGCGGGCATTCTGCCATCGACAGTGGACCGGAGCGGCAGTGTGATCGGCTTCAACTTCGCCGTGCCCAACGGCGTGGCCGCCGGCCAGGAGACGCAAGTGCTGGAGATCCAGACGAATGCCCGGTCGTTCGTGACGGGCACGCTGCAGATCATTGACAGCAGCGTGGCGTCGGTCAATGCTTTCGCTCCCGCCAGCGTGCCGGAAGCCAGTTCCATCAGCCTGACGGTAGGCGGACTCCTGCTGGTGATCGGTCTGGTCCGACGCAGAGGTTCCCGGCGGCGGACCTGACACCTCGCACCGGCTGATCCATAATAGAGAGCGGTGCCGCTATGAAGCTCAACCGCCGCCAATTTATCGCCGCCACGGCGATGGCTCCATTCGCCGCGCGGGGCGCCGCGGCCCGTCCGGCAGCGCAGCCATTCGACCTGGGCAGCGTGCGGCTGCTGGACAGCGCTCTGCTGCGCATGACCGAGCGCAACAGCGAATTCCTGCAGAGCCTAGAGACCGATCGCCTGTTGCATACCTTCCGCCGTACCGCCGGATTGGCCAGCTCGGCCGAGCCGCTGGGCGGCTGGGAGAAGCCCGACATAGAGTTGCGCGGCCACTTCACAGGCCATTTTCTGTCCGCCTGCGCCTTGATGTCGGCCAGCACCGGCGATCCGGCGCCGCGCGGGAAGGGAAACCTGATGGTGGCGGAGCTGGCGAAGTGCCAGAAGGCCAACGGCAACGGCTATCTGAGCGCTTTTCCGCCGGAGTTCTTCGACCGGCTGAAGGCCACCCAAAAAGTTTGGGCGCCCTGGTACACGCTGCACAAGATCATGGCCGGGCTGCTCGACATGTACGCGCTGGCGGGCAACCGGCAGGCGCTGGACGTGCTGCAAGGCATGGCCAGTTGGACCAAGCGCTGGACGGATTCGCTGAGCGACGAAGAGATGGCGCGGGTGCTGCGCGTGGAGTTCGGCGGCATGAACGACGTGCTGTGCAACCTGTACGGCATCACCGGCAAGAAGGATTACCTGGAGGCCGCCCACCGCTTCGACGACGAATATATATTCGGACCACTCTCCGGGGGACGCGATGAATTAACGGGGCTGCACGTCAACACGCAGATCCCCAAGATCATCGGCGCGGCGCGCCGCTACGAGCTGACAGGGGATGCGCGCTACCGGCGCATCGCGGAGTTTTTCTGGACACAGGTGACCGAACACCGCTCGTATGCGACCGGCGGCACCAGCAACGACGAACACTGGCGCGCGGGGCCCGACAAACTGGCCGGCGAGCTTGGCCCCTCCACCGAGGAGTGCTGCTGCACTTATAACATGCTGAAGCTGACGCGCCATCTGTTCGCGTGGTCGCCCGAGGCGCGCTATTTCGATTATTACGAACGGGCGTATTTCAACGGAATCCTGGGCACCATGAATCCAGCCAACGGCCTGACCATGTACTTCGTGCCACTGGCCAGCGGTTACTGGAAGGTATTCGCCAGCCCGCGCGGATCGTTCTGGTGCTGCACGGGCACGGGCGTCGAGACCTTTTCGAAACTTGCGGACAGCATCTACTTCCACGACGAGAACGGCGTGTACGTGAACCTGTTCATCACGTCGGAATTGGATTGGGAGGAGAAAGGCATCCGGCTGCGGCAGGATACCGGTTTCCCGAGGCAGGGCGAAACGCGCTTGCGGATTCAGACTGCCAAGCCCCTGCAACTGGCGATACGGGTCCGCGAACCGTATTGGACGGGCGGCAGGATGTCCGCGACGGTGAATGGCAAAGCAGCCGAAGTCAGGCGTGCGGGCGGTTATCAAGTGGTGGAGCGATTCTGGTCGGATGGCGACGAGCTGAATGTCACGCTGCCTATGAGTCTGCATGTGCATCCGATGCCCGACGACAGTACGCTGGAGGCCATCATGTACGGGCCCCTGGTGCTGGCGGGCGATCTGGGCCGCGAGGGCTTAAGCGAGGCGATGCGGGTGGGAGGTGACAATCCTCCGGAACTGACTAAACCAGTGCCTGCGCCCGAGTTCACGGCCGATCCGGCGGATCCCGGATCGTGGATCGAGGCTGACGCCAAGCAGCCTCTCACGTTCCGGACCAAAGGACAGCGCCGCGATATCACGCTGGCGCCGTTATACCGGATGCTCGAGCAGCGCTACGGGGTGTACTGGCGCGTGAATGGGAAGCAGGCTTAGTCGTGGTCGACATGATTTCAGGCGCGCGCTGGAAACAGGCAATAGCCAGGGTGGTCGCATTCGGCATTTCAGCCTCCCTCGCTTCTCACATGGCCACTGGCCAGCAAACTGCCCCCGCCAGCGGCTGCGCGCCGATGAATTGGACAGCCGAACAGGACCATCGCAACATGATGGATCAGTTGGGCATCAAGGCCTTGCGTCCAGGAGCCAACGGGAACGAGAAGGCCCCGGATCACGCGAACTACGACGAGTCGAAGGCCAATCCGTTTCCGAATCTGCCCGATGCATTCATCTTGAAAAACGGGCAAAGCGTCACGTCAGCCGCGCAGTGGTGGCATCAGCGACGCCCTGAAATCGTTGAAGATTTCGAGCGCGAGGTGCTCGGCCGCGTCCCGCCCAACGCGCCCAGAGTGACCTGGAGCGTGACGAGCACAACGGATTCGAAAGCCGGGATCTTTCCCGTCATTAGGAAGCAGCTCATCGGACACGCGGACAACTCAGCGTGCCCGTCGATCAACGCCGATATCGACATGACGCTGGTGACGCCGGCTAATGCCAAAGGTCCCGTGCCGGTGATGATGATGTTCGGCAGCGCGGCGTTTCTCAAGAGGATGGCGGATATGATGGCCAGCCGTCCCGAATTGAAGGCGATGCTGGGAAGCGATCCGCCATCGATGGAACAACTGATCGCCGCGGGTTGGGGCTACGCGTTAATCGACCCGGGCAGCATTCAACCGGACAATGGCGCCGGGCTTACCAAGGGCATCATCGGCCTTGCCAATACCGGCCAGCCCCGCAAGCCGGAGGACTGGGGCGCGCTGCGGGCATGGGCGTGGGGCGCGTCGCGCGGCCTCGACTATCTGGAGACCGACAAGGCCGTGGATGCGAAGCGTGTGGGCATCGAAGGTGTCTCCCGTTTTGGGAAGGCCGCGCTGGTGACCATGGCGTTCGACACGCGTTTCGCGGTGGTGCTGGTGGGTTCCTCGGGGGAAGGCGGCGCCAAGCCGCACAGGCGCAATTTCGGGGAAGCGGTGGAGAATCTCACGGGGTCCGGAGAGTACCACTGGATGGCCGGCAACTTCCTGAAGTACGGCGCCGCCGAGTCTTCCTTCGGAAGCAGGAATGCCGGCGACATACCGGTCGACTCGAACGAATTGATAGCGCTTTGCGCACCACGGCTGACTTTCATCAGCTATGGAATCCCCGAGAAGGGCGACGCCAAGTGGCTGGACCAGCAGGGCAGCTTCATGGCTACAGTGGCCGCGGGCCCTGTCTTCCGGCTGTTGGGTGTGAAGGATACGGGTGTGACGGACGACTATCGCAGCGCGAAGATGCCGCCGGTCAATGCCGGACTTCTAGATGGCCAACTTGCGTGGCGCCAGCATGACGGCGGCCACACGGACGCCCCGAACTGGAAGTACTTCATTCCCTGGGCAGACAAGCTCCTGAACTACAAAGCCTCGCCGTGGGAATTCCCGGCCGATAAGCCGGTCTTCCGAACCGACCCCAACTCATTAATAGCGCATTCCCAGTTGGTCGCGAAGGCGAAGCAAGGCGGGATTGACGTCTACTTCGAAGGCGACTCGATCACACGTCGGTGGGGCGCCCTCGACTACCCCGACCTGCTGGCTAACTGGAGACGGAATTTCTCCGGCTGGAACGCTGCTGATTTCGGATGGGGCGCCGACCGGACGCAGAATATCCTGTGGCGTTTGGAGAACGGCGAGTTAGATGGAGTCAATCCCAAAGTCGTCGTGTTGCTGGCCGGTACGAACAACCTCGGCAGTGCCCAGGCAGACGACATCACGCAGGGTCTGCAGGCGATTGTGCAGGCGATCCAGACGAAGGCGCCCGCGGCGACGGTCATCGTGATGGGAATCTTTCCGAGAAACGACGATATGGCGTGGATGCCCGTTATCGACAGGATAAACGGCAATCTGTCCAGGTTCGCGGAAGGTCAAAAGGTTCGGTATCTGAACATCAATGACAAGCTGGCCGGCCGGGATGGCAGGCTGTTCGACGGGATGATGAACGCCAAAGACAAGCTGCACCCGACGGTAAAGGCGTATCAGGTGTGGGCCGATGCGCTGAAACCGGTCTTGACAGAGCTGCTGGGGCCTCCGGCTGCCCAGGATCACGCCCCGCCGGCTACGGGCGATCCAAGCGCAACGCGCTGACTCCCGGACAAGGACGGTTCATCACATGTATTGAACGGTTGTACCTGAAGGGAAGCCGGGGCCATCCGAGAGGGGAATTACAATGAATCCAAACAAAGGTCCGGCGGCACTTTCATTCCCGCCACATTTTTGCGAGTGACTGTTTCAGTTTGAATTTTATTGAATCAAAGGAGAGTTCCACATGTCGATATGGCGCCCCGATCCAACTTTCTACCCTTCACCCAAGATGGCCATGCAGGCGCCGGCGGAAAAGCTGGCGTTCGTAGCCATGCTCAACGGAAAAGATAACGGCCGCCATGACGCATTAGGCGTGGTGGACGTGGATCCGGCATCCTCGGGTTACGGCAATATCGTCGGCCAGGTGGACATGCCGCATGCCGGCGACGAGCTGCATCATTTCGGCTGGAACGCATGCAGCGCCTGCCTGTGCCCGCACGCTGCGCATCCTCATGTGGAACGCCGCTACCTGGTGGTGCCGGGCATCAACTCGTCGCGCATACACATCATTGACACCAAGCCCGATCCGCGCAAACCGCAAATCGTGAAAGTGATCGAGCCGGAGACGCTGGCCGCGCGCACGGGATACGCATCTCCGCACACGATCCATTGCGGTCCCGATGGAATCTTCGTCAGCGCGCTGGGAGCTCCGGACGGCGGCGGTCCCGGCGGAATTTTCGTGATGGATCACGAGAGCTTCGATGTCCTGGGGAAGTGGGAGCTGGATCGCGGCCCCCAGAAACTGGCTTACGACTTCTGGTGGCACCTGGGATTCGACACCGTCATCACCAGCGAATGGGGGACGCCCGGCATGGTGAAGACGGGAGTGAATCCGGAGATTCTGTTGAGCGGCGGCTACGGCCACAAGCTGCACGTCTGGGATCTGATCAAGCGGCGCCATCAGCAGGAAATCGATCTGGGCTCCGAGTATCAGATGGCGCTCGAACTGCGGCCGGCCCACGATCCCACGCGCGCCTACGGTTTTCTGGGGGTGGTGGTGTCCCTGAAAGATCTCTCGGCGTCGATCTGGGTCTGGCATCGCGAGAACGGCAAATGGGGAATCCGGAAAGTGATCGATATTCCCGCCGAGCCTGCCGATCCGGCCGCCTTACCACCGCTGCTGCAGGGCTTCAAAGCCGTTCCGCCGCTGATCACGGACATCAATCTCTCTCTTGACGACCGATTCCTGTACGTTTCCTGCTTCGGCACCGGGGAGTTTTTGCAGTTCGACGTCTCCGATCCGTTCCACCCGCGCAAGACCGGATCGGTCCACATTGGTGGGATCGTGCGCAAGGCGGCGCATCCCAAGCAGCCTAAGACTCCGTTGAACGGCGCTCCGCAAATGGTCGAGCTCAGCCGCGACGGCAAGCGCATCTACTTCACCAACTCGCTATATTCTCCGTGGGACGCGCAGTTTTATCCGGAAGGCATCCAGAGCTGGATGGTGAGGCTGGACGCCAAACCGGAAGGCGGCATGGAGATCGATCCGAAGTTCTTCGTGGATTTCGGTGAACTGCGCGGCCACCAGGTGCGTCTGGAAGGCGGCGACGCCTCCTCGGACTCATACTGTTACGCATGAGCGAAAACTTAGCAGTCTGGTCCACGCTCTTTTTGCTGGGGGCTTATCACGGCATCAATCCCGGAATGGGGTGGCTGTTCGCGGTGGCGCGGGGCATGCAAGAGCATCGCGCGCGGGCAGTGGCGTGGTCGCTGCCGCCCATCGCCCTGGGCCACGCTCTATCCATCGGAGCGGTGGTTCTCATCTTTCGATTGGCGCAGGTCGCGCTGCCGCTGACGTATATCCGCATCGGGGTGGCTGTGTCGCTGGCGGGGTTGGGCGTGTATAAACTGATCCGCAGCAGTTGTTTCCGCTGGGGCGGCATGCAGGTAGGCTTTCGCGAACTCACCATCTGGTCGTTTCTGATGGCGTCCGCGCACGGCGCCGGACTGATGGTGCTGCCGGTCGTGCTGGCGGGACCGCATGCGCATCACCAAGCCGCGGCCCAAGCGGCCGGCAGCGGGCTGTGGGCCACGCTGATCCACACGATGGGGTACTTCACGGTGACGGCCGCGGTAGCGCTGCTGGTTTATCAGAAATTCGGCCTGGCGATGCTGCGCCGGTCGTGGTTCAACCTGGACCTGATTTGGGCGATTGCGTTGGTGGTGACCGGTGTTGTGGCGTTGGTGGTTTGACGTCAAACCTAAACCCATATCAGGAGGCCGCCACCAGGCTGGTCTGCAACTCCGGTATTTCGATCTCGATACGGGTGCCATGGCCGGGCTGGCTATCGATGTTCATTTTGTGATCGCTGCCGAACAGCACCTTCAGGCGCTCGCTCACGTTGCTGACACCGATGCCCTGGTCGCGCAGGGTGGCCAATCGGGATTCGGGTATACCCACGCCGTCATCTTCCACGCTCAGCAGCAGCCGCGCGTCCAGCCGCCGGCTGCGAAGACGGATGGTGCCGCCTTCCACCTTGCTGCTCAGCCCGTGTTTCACGCAGTTCTCGATCAAGGGTTGCAGCAGCATGCTGGGTACCAGCATCTCGAGCGTGTCGGCGTCCACGTCCTTCTCAAAGCGCAGCTTGTCGCCGAAGCGCACCACCTCGATGGACAGGTAGTCGTCGATGAAGCTGATCTCCTCGCGTAGGGCGCTGAAGTTGTCGTGCTTGCGCAGCAGCCGGCGCAGAATGTTGGCGAGTTTCAGTACCATGACGCGCGCCTGGTTGGGATCGGTGCGGATCAGCGAAGAGACCGAGTTCAGCGTATTGAAGAGGAAGTGCGGGTTGATCTGGCTGGTGAGGGCCTCCAGGCGGGCCTGGATGAGATGGCGCTCCTGTTCCTCCAGTTTGCCTTCGTTACGGGTGTTGTTCCAGATCTTGATAGGCAGCACTACCGATAGCAGCGTGGTAGCGTAGAGGGCCGCATACATCAGGAGACTGGGCTGATCGGGGTGGAGGTAGAAGATCCGGCCCTTGGCGCCGAAAGCCTGGCCCAGGGCCTGGCGCAGGAACTCGGCAAACAGGACCACGATAAAGAAGAGCAGGTTGAAAACGTTGCGGCGGTCCAGGCGGCGCTGGCGGAGCAGGCGCCAGAGGTTCAGATCGAAATAAGGACTGAAACGCCAGATGTCTTCGGGATCGGCGGCGCAGTCGCGCATCAGGCCGCCGAGCACGCCAAGTCCCGCCAAAAGGGGCATAGTCAGATATTCCTGGTGGATCATGGCTGGGATGGAGATGAGAATGCCGGCCACCAGGCCGGTCACATAACCGCCCAACAATCCGGCCAGGAGGCTACCTTCCAGGCCCAGGTCCACCGCTTGATAGCTGCGGCTTACGACGCGCGTGGCGACACTGGCGCCGAACACGAAGGAGAACCACAGCGACAACCGCACGCGCTGCGCCATGGTGCGGCTCTCGCGCATCAACATGCGCTTGACGGCACTCCAGCGCACCAGGATGCTCGCCAGCGAGGCCACCACGCCCAGCTTTACCAGCAGCGTGACTAAGTACGAGTCCGCCATGTAGGCTCGCACATCATTATAATAAAAGCATCGGAACAGCCGGACAGTAACGCATGCACGCTTATTCCGCGCTCCGGCTGCTCAAAGCCGCCGAAGCCGACTTTCCAACCCGGTTCGGACACTTTCGGATCTACGGATTTGAAGGCCGCGACGGAGACCGCCTGGAAGAGGCGGTGGTGCTGAAAATGGGCGATGTGACGCGCGGTCCCGTGGCGCCGCTGGTCCGCATCCACTCGCAATGCCTGACCGGAGACGTGTTCCACAGCCTGCGCTGCGATTGCCGGGCACAGCTTGAGCTGGCGCTGCAAATGATCGCGGAAGAGGGCCGCGGGCTGCTGATTTACGAGCACCAGGAAGGGCGCGGCATCGGCCTGCTGAACAAGCTACGCGCCTACGAATTGCAGGATGGCGGCGCGGACACCGTGGAGGCGAACGAGCGCCTGGGCTTCGAGTCCGATCTGCGCAATTACGAGCTTCCCGGCGAGATTCTGCGATACTTCGGCCTGGACGGCATCCGGCTTCTGTCGAACAATCCCGAAAAGGTGGCCGCCGTGGAAGCCGCCGGCGTGCGCGTGGAAGAACGCGTGCCTTGCATCGTGCCGGCGGTGGATTCCACCGAGGCCTACCTGAGAACCAAGAAAGAGAAGATGGGTCACCTGCTGGAAGGCTTTTGAGGAGCACGCGCAAGGCGGGGCGACCCGCGCCGCTTGAATCTAAGGAGTTCCTCGCTTATATGGCGGCGCGGCAAAACGCGCCCCTTTGCGCTTTTGAGAAGCCATGCCGGCGGGCGAAGGCTACCTGACCACGAACGACGGCGTCCGGCTGTACTTCCGCACGCTGGGCGACGGTCCGAAACCTGTTGTTATTCCAAACGGAATTTATCTGCTCGATGACTTCGAGCGGTTGGCACGGGGCCGCACGCTGATCGCATACGATCCGCGCAACCGCGGCCTATCCCAGGCCGGCGATCCCCAAAAACTGGCCCACGGCATCCATAATGACGTGGACGATCTGGAGGCGGTGCGCCGCTATTTCGGGATCGACCAGGTTGATTTGATCGGACACTCTTACATGGGATTGATGGTGATCCTTTATGCTCTGAAGCATCCAGATCATGTCAGCCGCGTAGTGCAGATTGGCGCCATCCAGCCCAACGCCGCCATCGAGTATCCGGCGCATTTGACGAACAACGACGGGATGGTAGCGGAAGTATTCGGCAAGATTGCGCAGATGCAGAGGGAGCCAGGGACCGACGATCCGGTGGAGCTATGCCGGAAGTTCTGGGCGATATTGCGGGTGATCTCCGTGGCCGATCCGGCTGACGCCGACAGAGTCAACTGGGGGCGCTGCGAGCTGCCGAACGAACGCAATTTCATGAGGTATTGGATGGGGAGGATTCTGCCGTCGATCCAGAGCCTCAGGCTGGAGAAGGAAGTCCTGGCGAAGGTGCGGACGCCGGTGCTGACGATCCACGGCAGGAAAGACCGCAGCGCGCCTTATGGCGGCGCATGCGACTGGGCTACGCAGCTGCCCAACGCCCGCCTGGTGACGGTGGACAACGCGGCGCATGCCCCCTGGATTGAGGCGCCGGAAGCCGTCTTCCGCTCGATCGAGGCCTTTCTGGATGGCCCGTAGGCAGCCGGCGGATCCTACTCCACCTCAAACGCCACGTAAATCAACTGGCCCTCACGTTCCACCTGCAGCACGACCGCGTCGCCGCTCTTGAACTGGCCGAGCGTGGTGGTGAGAGCCGCGATGGTGGAGGTGGGCTCGTTGTTGATGGCATAAATCACATCACCGGGGCGCAGGTCGGCTTCCCCGCCGTCGACGCCCGGCGCCTTGGCCGCTACCACTATGCCGTACTGTTTGCGCAGCTCCGGCAGCATGTGGGCCAACCGCTGGTCGATCTCAATGCCCAGGATTCCCAGCTTCGGAATCAGGTTCTTTTCGGGGTTGACCAGGTCGGCGAACCGCTGCGGATCATCGTCAACGGCGACAACCGGTACGTCCATGGTCAGCCGGCTGGAGCCGCGCACTACCTCGAGGCTTACCTTGTCGCCGACCGGACACTGGTAGACGCGGATTTCGAGCTGCCGAGCGTTCTCGATGGTCTTGCCGTTCAGGCCGAGAACGATGTCGCCGGGTTTCAGGCCGGAATGGTCGGCGGGACCGTCGGGTGTGACGTCGGACACCACCACGCCCCAGTCCTGAGGCAGTTGCAGGCCCGATGCCAGCAGCGGCGTAATGGTTTCCACGTTGACGCCGATCTGGCCGCGGTGCACGTGGCCTTCCTTGCGAATCTGCGTATAGACGTTGACCAGGGTGTCGCTAGGTATGGCGAACCCGATTCCTTCGCTGCCGCCGGATTGCGACAGGATCATGGTATTGAGCCCCACCACGCGGCCGCTCATATCCACCAGCGGCCCGCCGCTATTGCCGGGATTGATGGACGCATCCGTCTGGATATAGATCATGGGGCTATCCTCCTTGAGCTGCCGGGCGACCGCGCTGACCACTCCCAGACTCGCCGAATTCTGAAGGCCCAGCGGGCTTCCAAAGGCCATAACGAGCTGGCCCTGGCGCAGATCTCGTGAGGTACCCAGCGGCAGATAGGGCAAGTCGGTAGCCTCGATCTTCACAACCGCGACGTCGGTCTCACGGTCCACGCCCACAACCCTGGCCTCCAGTACGGTCCCCGCCGGCTTGAGGACGGATTGACTCTGGCGGGCGGCGCGTTCGACGACCGGCAACTGCACGCGAATCCGCCGTGCGCCTTGGACTACGTGGGCGTTGGTCACAATGTAGCCGTCGGCCGTGAGGATCACGCCGGAGCCGGTGGCGCGCTGACGCGTGAGCAGGCTGGCGTTGCGGGAATCCGGCTCCTCACTGAGGCCAAATCCGCTGGTAACGATCTTGACCACCGCCCGGTTCACGCGCTGGGCCAGTACTTCGAGCGACGCGCTCAGGCTCTCGACGGCTTCCGGTTTGCGCTCCTGCGCAAATCCGGCGCGCGCGCACGCCGCCACCACCACACATTGCACTAACGCCGATCGGCAACCCATGCATTCCTCCGCAAATCGTCGACGGTGCGCTCGACTGCCTGGCGGATACTCAATTCCGGCCTCCATCCCAACGCGCGGATGCGGCCGCAATCCAGGAAGATGAACGGACTGTCGCCTACCCAGCCGCGCTCACCACCCGCGTAATGCAGCCGGGGCGCGCATCCCAACCGCTGGGTAATCCAGCCGATGGAATCGGTTACCGTACAGTATTCGTCCGTGCCCAGATTAAACAGATTCAGCCGCTCGCCGGCGCGCTCGATGGCCGCCAATATCGCGTTGATGCAGTCGGTGACGTACAAATAAGACTTACGCTGGCGTCCGTCTCCTAATACATGCAGATGCTCGGAATGCTCTCGAAGTTGCTTGTAGAAATCCAGGATATGCCCGTGAGTGTAGCGCTCCCCAAGGATGGAGACAAAGCGAAAGATATAGCCCTGCATGCCGAAACCCTCGCAATAGGCCGCGATCAGGGCTTCGGCGGCCAGCTTGGATGCGGCATACAGGGAGGTTTGCACAGGAAACGGGGCATCTTCCGGCGTGGGGAAGACGGCGGGCTCGCCGTAGACGGACCCGGTGGAAGGGAAGGCGATGCGCCGCACGCCGCGCGCCCGCATAGCTTCTAGCACGTTGGCGGTGCCGATGGTATTTTGCTCCAGGTCCCTGCGCGGGTGCTCGGTGCCGAACCGCACGTCGGCGTTGGCGGCCATGTGAAAAACGAATTCGACACCCGCCATGGCGCGCGCCAGGGCATCTGTGTCGAGCAGGTCGCCGCGCTCCAGGCGGAAGCCGGGCGCTCGCAGGGCGCCTTCCAGGAACTCCACCTGACCAGTGGAGAAATTGTCAAAACCAGTCACCTCGTGACCATCGGCGAGCAGACGGTCCACCAGGTTACTGCCGATGAATCCGGCCGCGCCGGTGACCAGGGTTCTCACGGGTTGCTTCTCGCGCGGCCTTGCGACGTGCGGATGCGGAAGATGTCGCGCACGTTGCGCAGGTTGCCACTAATCAGATCCAGGCGGCTATCGGCATCGTCGCGCCAGCGGACTGGCACCTGCTGGATGCGATAGCCCAGACGGCGGGCCAGCACCAGGATTTCCACGTCGAACATGTATCCATCGATCTGCTGCCGGGTGAAGATTTCGTGTGCCGCGGCGCGGGTGAAGAACTTGAAGCCGCATTGCGAATCGGCGATGCCCGAGAGGCCCACCACGGCGCGCATGAACAGACCGAAGCCCTTGCCGCCCAATTGCCGGTAAAGCGGCTGGCGGCGCTCGATTCGAGAATCCCGCAGCGCGCGCGAACCGATGACGACATCGTATCCCTGGCTCAGCCAGGGTTGCACTTTGTCGAACTCCTGGATGGGCACCTTGTTGTCGGCGTCGGCGTAACCGGTGATTTCGCCGTTCGCGAGCGCCATAGCCTCGCGCACGCCGCGGCCTTTGCCGCTGCGCTGCAGATTGCCGATTACTTTTACCGGTTCGCCGTTGCGCGCCGTTTCGAGGGCCAGCTCGCGGGTACCGTCGTCGCCGTCGGCTGCCACAATGATCTCGTATCGCAAGCCGCGAGCCTGAAAATAACGGCCTGTCTCGCGGATGGTGGATGCAATGGTGCCCGCCTCATTGTAAGCGGGCAGGATTAGAGTTACATCGCACAAGTCAGTTATTCTAACAGGTGGACCGCGGATGCCCCTCAACGTTGCCATCGCCGGCTGCGGATTGATCGGGCGGAAGCGCGCCCGCGCGCTGGCCGGCGCGCGCCTGGCGATGTGCTGCGACGTGGATGGCGCGCGCGCGCAGGCGCTGGCCGCGTCGCATCCGGGGGCGGAGGCGATCACGGACTGGCGGGCGGCGGTATCCTCTCCGGACGTTGATCTAGTGATCGTGGCTACCATGCACGACATGCTGGCCTGCATCGCGGCGGAGGCTGCCCGCCGTGGCAAGCACGTGCTGATCGAGAAGCCGGGTGGGCGCCGCGCGTGCGAACTGGATTCCGTGGCGGAAGCCGCGCGGGAAACCGGCGCGCTGGTGCGGATCGGCTTCAATCATCGGCATCATCCGGCGCTCGCAAAAGCGCGTGCGATCGCCGATGCGGGCATACTCGGCCCGTTGCTATTTATCCGCGGCCGGTACGGGCACGGCGGCCGGCCGGGATACGAACGCGAATGGCGCGCCAATCCGGAGCTTTCGGGCGGCGGTGAACTGCTCGATCAAGGTATCCACCTGATCGACCTGGCGCGCTGGTTTTTGGGCGAGTTCCCAGGCGTGCACGGCCACACGGCAAGTTATTTCTGGAATATGCCCGTGGAAGACAACGCTTTCCTGCTGCTGGAAACCGCTGCCGGCCAAACGGCCTTCCTCCACGCCAGCTGGACCGAGTGGAAGAACCTGTTTTCGTTCGAAATCTGCGGGCGCGACGGCAAGCTGGAGATCTCCGGTCTGGGCGGCAGTTACGGGACCGAGCGTCTGACGTTCTATAAAATGTTGCCGGAGATGGGGCCGCCGGAGACCACGGCCTGGGATTTCCCCAACCCAGACGACTCCTGGACGGCCGAATTCGCCGAGTTTCTGGAAGATATCCGGCTGCAACGCCAGCCGCGGCCCGGCATCGCCGACGCACAGGCCGCGCTGCGCATCGTCGAGCGCGTGTACCGGGAGAACGCCGCATGATCATTACGCGCAGCCCGCTACGGATTTCTCTCGGGGGAGGAGGCACCGATCTGCCTTCGTATTACCGCGAGCACACCGGCTTCGTGATCTCCGCGGCCATCGACAAGTACGTTTACATCACGCTCCACGAGACGTTCAGCCAGGAGCTGCTGATCAAGTATTCACAGATGGAACACGTGGAAGAAGTGGACCAGGTGAAGCATCCCATCGTGCGGGAAGCGTTGCGCCTGGTGGGGGTTGGTCCGCAGCCGTTCCTCGAAATCGTCAGCATGTCGGATATCCCCGCCGGCACGGGCCTGGGCTCCTCTGGCAGCTTCGCGGTGGCGTTGCTGCGCGCGCTGCACGCCTGGAAGCGGAACCTGATCCCGCGGCAGGATCTGGCGGAACAGGCGTGCCACATCGAGATCGATGTGCTGCACGAGCCGGTCGGGAAGCAGGATCAATACATCGCTTCGTTCGGCGGTATCACCTGTTTTCAATTTCTGCCGGATGGCCACGTGGACGTGGCGCCGCTGCAACTCGCCGGCGAAACGCTGGCTAACCTGGAAGATAACCTCCTGCTGTTTTTTACCGGCTTCACGCGCTCGGCGTCGGCGATCCTGGAAGAGCAGGATACGCGCACGCGCCGGCGCGACGCCGATATGATCTCGCAACTGCACGTGGTGAAGCAGCTCGGCTGCGAGAGCAAAGAGGCCCTGGAGCGCGGGGATCTGGGGCGCTTCGCGGAGCTGATGCACGTCCACTGGGAGCACAAGAAGGCGCGTTCCCGCTCCATGACGAATTCGAGCATCGACGAATATTACGAGCTGGCGCGGCGCAACGGCGCGCTCGGCGGGAAGCTGATCGGCGCGGGCGGCGGCGGTTTCCTCATGCTGTACACCGAGGACAAGACACGCCTGCGGCACGCCATGCGGAACGCGGGCTTGCGCGAGGTGCGGATGCGCTTCGATTTCCAGGGCACCACGGTGCTCGCGCAGTCGTGAGCACCATGCTGCCGGTGGCCATTCTGGCGGGCGGCCTGGGCACGCGTCTTTACCCCGTAACCGAGAGCATTCCGAAAGCGCTGGTGGAAATCAACGGCGAGCCGTTCCTGGCGCACCAGTTGCGGCTGCTGCGCGCGCGAGGGATTGGGCGCGTGGTGCTGTGTATCGGGCAGCACGGCGGGCGCATCCGGGAATACGCGGGCGATGGCGCGCGCTTCGGCCTAACCATCGATTACTCACCCGATGGGCCGGTCCTGCGGGGCACGGCGGGCGCCATACGGCATGCACTGCCGCTGCTGGGCGACGCATTCTTCGTGCTGTATGGCGATTCGTACCTGCCGTGTTCTTATGCGGATGTGGAGCAGGAGTTCCGCCGTGCCGGCCGGGCGGGCCTGATGACCGTGTATCGCAACCAGGGGCGCTGGGATACGAGCAACGTGGAGTTCGCCCAGGGCCGCATCCTGGCCTACGATAAAGAGAACCGGACCACGCGCATGCAGCATATCGACTACGGCCTGGGGGTCTTCACCACCGCGGCCTTCGCGGACACTCCGCACGCCGACCTAGCCGCGGTCTATCGCGACCTGCTGGGACGCGATCAACTAGCCGCGTTCGAGGTCCACGAGCGTTTCTATGAGGCGGGCTCGTTCGCGGGAATCACGGAGCTGTCCCGGTATCTGAAATCATGAACTTCGCAGAAGAGTATCTGGCCGAATCCGCCGAGGTTTTGCGCCGCCTGGATGCGGGCGAAATCGAGAAGCTGGCGCAACTGCTGGCCGCCACACGGGCCCGCGGCGGACGCCTGTTCATTCTGGGGGTGGGCGGCAGCGCGGCGAACGCGTCGCACGCGGTGAACGATTTCCGGAAGATCTGCGGCATGGAAGCGTACTGCCCCACTGACAACGTCTCGGAACTGACCGCGCGCACCAACGATGAAGGGTGGGCTGCGGTGTTCGAAGGGTGGCTGCGGGTGAGCCGCCTGCGCGCCGAGGATTGCATTCTGGTGTTCTCGGTGGGCGGCGGGAATCTGAAAAAGCAAGTCAGCCCAAACCTGGTTTCGGGACTGCAATACGCGAAGTCGGTGGGCGCGGCCATCGGCGGCGTGATCGGGCGCCCGGACGGTTACACGGCGCAGGTGGCCGACGCCTGCGTGATCGTGCCGGCGGTGAATCCGGCGCACGTCACACCGCACGCGGAGGCGTTCCAGGCGGTGGTCTGGCACCTGCTGGTGACACATCCCGCGCTGAAGACCGCCGAAACCCGCTGGGAATCGCTGCGATGAAACGGGCGGTGTTCCTGGATCGCGACGGCGTCCTGACGCGCGCGCTGGTGCGGGATGGCAAAGCGTACGCGCCTGTCACGCCCGACGAAATGGAGATCGCCGCCGATGCCGCCGGCGCGCTGCGGCGATTGAAGGCCGCCGGCTTTTTACTGGTGATGGTGACTAATCAGCCAGATGTCGCCCGCGGGGTCACCCGGCGCGAAGATGTGGAAGCCATGCACGGGGCGCTGCGCGCGGCGCTGCCACTGGATGCCTGCTACGTCTGTTACCACGACGACGCAGCCGCGTGCGCGTGCCGCAAGCCGCGGCCCGGTATGCTGCTGGAGGCGGCCGCGGCGCACCAGATCGATCTGGGCCAAAGCTTCATGATCGGCGACCGCTGGCGCGACGTGGACGCGGGGGCGGCCGCGGGCTGCCGCACCATCTGGATCGACCGGGGATACCGGGAGCGCGCGCCGGACCGCACCGCCGACGCGCGGGTGGAGACCCTGGCCGCGGCCGCGGAATGGATCGCGGCACAAGACGGAACCTAAATGCGGTGGAAGGCCTTCAGGATTTCGCGCATGGAATACTGCAGGGCGATGGGCCGCCCGTGCGGGCAACTCATGGGACAATCGGTAGCCGCCAGCGCGCGTAGCAGCCATTCCATTTTGGCGTGATCCAGCCGCATGTTTATTTTGATGGCCGCCTGACAGGCGATGGATGCGGCCATCGATCGCCTCAAATCTTCCAGCGAGAGGCCGCGCAACTCGGCCTCGGCCGTCTCCAGAATCTCGGCAAGCACTTTCTCCAGATCCGCCGGCCCCACGGCGGCGGGCGCGGCTTTGACCGCGATGGTGCGATTGCCGAACGGCTCGCTCTCGAAGCCGATGGCGTTCAACTCGTCGGCGATGCGGGCATACTCGATCTGCTGCCCGGGCGTTAATTGCAGGATCAGGGGCATGAGCAGGCGTTGCGTTTCTACGTTTCCCGCGGCGCGCTGCTTGAGCACGCGCTCGAAAAGAATGCGCTCGTGCGCCACGTGCTGGTCGATGATCCAGAGCCCGTCGCGTCCGGCGGCGATGATGAAGCTTTCATGGATCTGCCCGAGCGGACGCAGATCCGAGAGCGCGCCGAGCGAGACATCCGAAACTGGAAGCGCATCTGGCGGGAACGCGCCGTGGGTCTCGGGTACGCGCAGACGCACGGCCGGCGCGGCGGGAGGCTGGTCCACGACGGCGATGCCGGCGCCACCGAAGTCGAGTCGCGGCGCGGGTCCGGCGGCAGGCCGCAGAGCAAATGCCGGCATGATTGGCTCGGGGCCCGCAAGGGGATCCGGCGCGAGCGGCTCGGATTCCCCGGCGGCGGGCTCGTTCTCCAGCATCTGGGAAAACTCGGAATACGGCATACCGGCCGCGGGCTGGGCGGCGGCCGCGGGAGAAAACGTGGGCGCCGGGCGCGTTTCGATCAGCCGCTCGCGAATGGCATCGCGCACGAAATCGTGCACGAAGGATTGATGCCGGAAGCGGACCTCGGTCTTGGACGGGTGCACGTTCACGTCGACTTCATCGCAATCGCATTCCAGAAACAGCAGTGCGAACGGAAAGGCGGCGGGGGGCATCAGATTGTGATACGCCGACGAAATGGCATGCAGCAGCAGGCGGTCGCGGATCAACCGCTGGTTCACGAAAATGAAGATGGAGTTGCGGTTGCCCTTTTGCACCTGCGGGCGCGAAACGAAGCCAGTCAGACGGAAGGTCTTGCTGGAAGGCTCCTCCGGCTCACGGCGGAATTCGGCGATGGCTTCGGACGGCGGCACGTAGGGGGGCGGCAGCAAAAGCATTTTCTCGCGGGAGCCGAGCTCCACCAGTTCCTCCAGCATCCGGCTACCGAAGACCTGATACACGCGCTCGCGCAGTGTGGCGACGGGGGTCACGGAGAGAAGCTCGGCGGCGCCGCTGGCGAGGCGGAAGGTCTTCTCCGGGTGCGCCAGGCTGTAGTGTGTCACCAGCGAGGCGACGTGCGCGAGCTCGGTCTGTTCGGAGCGCAGAAACTTCTTGCGCGCGGGCACGTTGTAAAAAAGATCGCGCACCGTGACCGCGGTTCCACGCGGGCGCGCCACCTCGTCGCAATGGAGCATCTTGCCGCCGGCGATCTCCACGCGCGTGCCGGTGGTTTCATCTTCCGAGCGAGTTTCGAGCAGCAGGCGCGATACGGAAGCGATGGATGGCAGCGCCTCGCCGCGGAAGCCCAGCGTGGCGATGGACAGCAGATCCTTCACGTCGCGCAGTTTGCTGGTGGCGTGCCGCTCGAAGGCCAGCAGGGCATCGTCACGCAGCATGCCGCAGCCATCGTCGGAGATGCGGATGAGCCGCCGTCCGCCGCTCTCGATCTCCACGCGCAGCACGGCGGAGCCGGCATCCAGAGCGTTTTCGAGCAGCTCTTTCACCACGGAAGCAGGCCGCTCCACTACCTCGCCCGCCGCGATCTTATTGGCGACCTGATCGGGAAGAACGCGAATGCGGCCCATGGTTACCGACCAATATAACAGCGGGTGCGTTCGCACCCGATGCGCCTGCGAGTAAGATAGGACTTCAGCCATGAACCCTCAGATGATCCTGCGCCTGGTGGGGCTGCGCTACCAGCTCCTGTGGGCGCAGACCCGCACGCGTAACGGGCGCATCGCGTTGTTCTTCGCGGGTTACACCTTCGCCCTGCTGATCATGCTGCTGCTGGCGGGCGGCGGTTTCGGCGCGGGCATGGTGGCGATGCGGTCGGGCAACGCCGAGCGGGTCGCGCAGGCGGTTTTGGGCGGGCTGTTCTTGAACAGCCTGATGATCTCGGTGGTCACCGGGTTCGGGATCAACGTGGCCTTTACGGATGCTGCTTTGCGCAGGTTCCCGCTCAGTGCGCGTGAACGGTTGACGGCGCGGCACCTGACCGGCATTCTGGAGCCGATCTGGCTGTTCGCATTGGCCATGTTTCTGGGCCTTTCGTTCGGCATGTACGGCTTCGGCACGGGCAACCTGGGACTGGGCACGGTGGGCGTGGTGTTGCTGCTCATGGTGGATTACCTGGCGGCCCGGGTACTGGCCACGCTGATCGAATGGCTCTCGCGCGTCAGGGGCGGCACCGCCATCCTGTTCGTGCTGCTGATAACCATATGCACGCTGCCCGCCGTGCTCACTCCATGGCTGACGGCCGCACATGGATCGAAGCAGGCCGTGCTGGCGATACTGCGTTACACCCCGCCATTCGCCGCCGCCGCGCTGATGACCGGCCGCGATGCCGGGCGGTGGCTGCCGGCACTCGGCGTACTGGCTGCCTCCATTGCGGCGCTGACGGCGGTGCTGGTGGCGCTGGAGCGGGCCGCCGCGCGTCCTCGGGGCAGCGTAGCCGCTGCGATCACCTGGGACGACCGCTACGAACGGGTGGCGTCGATCTTCGGACCGGTCATGGCGCCGCTGATCGGCCGGACCCTGCGCTATTACGTGCGCTCGAACAAAGTGCGGTTCAATTACATCGCTGCCATCCCGGCGCTGGCGTTCATGACTTTCGCAAATGCGGGCGGGCACGGACCGCTGCATTACTTCGTGCGCGCGTTGGGCGGCTTCACGGTCGCCGGATTTCTGGGGACGGCGGCTATGTCGACAAATCAGTTCGGCTTCGATGCCTCCGGCTTCCGCCGTTATTTCCTGCTGCCGGTTCCGCCGGCCGCGATCCTGCGCGCCAGCAGCTACACCGCGCTTTATCTGGGTGGCCTGTTGGTGGCGGCGGCACTGGTGCTATGGCTGGCGCTGGCGCCGGTGCCCTTCGATGCCCGGATGCCGCCCATGCTGCTGGGCTGCGGCTTGGGCGGCCTACTGCTGTTCAACGCGCTGGCGATCTGGACTTCACTGCTCTCGCCGCGGCGCACGGATTTCGAATCCACCTTCGGTAACCAGCTCTCGCTGGGCGGCAACGTTCTGCTGATCGGGGGAATCATGTCCTGCATCTTCGGCGTAATCATTCTCGATAAGAAGGTCGACCCGGGCGTGGTGCTGAGCTTCTGGTGGGCGCCAGTCGCGGGCGGGGTGGCGGCGCTCGTGTTTTATCTTTATTCGCTTCGGTGGGGGGCGAGCATCTTCGTCAGCCGCCGGGAGTCCCTGCTGAATACCATCGAAGGACGGAGCTGAGCCGTGACGCCTGCCATCGAAGTCTCGCACCTGACCAAGAATTACGGCGAGAACGTCGCCGTGGACAATCTCTCGCTGACCGTGCCCGCGGGCACGCTGTTCGGCTTCCTGGGGCCTAACGGCTCGGGGAAGAGCACTACCATCGGCTGCCTTACCGGGCTGCTGGACCCCAACGCCGGCGAAATCCGCATCCTGGGCGAGCCGTTCGGGAATGGCTCCGTCTCGCTGAAACGGCGCATGGGCGTGATGCCGGAATCGCTGGGCCTGTTCGACGCGCTTTACGCGCACGAGTTCCTGTTCTTTCAAGCCCGCATGTTCGGCCTGGACGAAGAGACCGCCCGCCGCCGCGTGAACGAGCTGCTGGCGGCCATGGAGCTTGAAAGAACGGGCAAGAAGCGCCTCTCGGAATTCAGCGCCGGCATGCGCAAGCGGGTGGCGTTCGCGGCGGCCGTGATTCACGCGCCGGAGCTGCTCTTCCTGGACGAGCCTTTCGAGAGCATCGATCCGGCGGGCGTGGCATCCATCAAGCAGTGGCTGCACAAAATCACCGCGCAAGGCCGCACCATCTTCCTGACCACACACGTGCTCGAGACCGTGGAACGCCTGTGCCAGCAGGTCGCTATCATCACTCGTCCAGGCAAGCTGGTATGGCAGGGCGACATCACCGCGCTCGACCGCGATGGGGTGATTTCACACGACGGACGCGAGTTCCGCACGCTCGAGGAATTGTTCCTGCACCTGACCGGCGAGCGCTACGCCGAGCTCGACTGGCTGTAGCTGCTGGCTTGCGCCAATCTGGTGTATCATGACCGTGCTATGCGGAATCTGTCTGTTTGGCTGCTCTCGGCGGGTGTGCTCTGCGCGCAGGTCAACTTCACGGCGACGGCGCTCAAGGAACTGAAGTATCGCAACATCGGTCCGTTTCGCGGCGGACGCGTGGTGGCGGTGGCGGGTGTCACCAGCCAGCCATCCACTTACTATTTCGGCGCGACGGGGGGCGGCATCTGGAAGACCACCGACAGCGGCGCGTCGTGGCAGCCGGTTTCCGACGGCCAGTTGAAGAGCGGATCGGTGGGGGCGCTGGCAGTGTCGGAGTCGGACCCCAACGTGATCTACGCCGGAATGGGCGAAGCTTGCGTGCGCGGCAACGCGGCCAACGGCGACGGCGTTTACAAATCCGTCGACAGCGGCAAGACCTGGGTGCACATGGGACTCGCGGAAACGTATCACATCGGCCGCATCGCCGTCAATCCGCGCAATCCGGACATCGTCTTCGTGGCGGCGGTGGGACACCTGTTCGGACCGAACGAGGAGCGCGGCGTATTCCGCTCCAAGGACGGCGGCAGGACATGGCAGAAGATGCTGTATCGCGACGCGGATACCGGCGCCGTGGATCTGGCCATGGACCCTTCCAATCCCAACCGGATCTATGCCACTCTGTGGCAGATCCGGCGCAAGCCGTGGACGTTCGATAGCGGCGGCAAGGGCAGCGGGCTGTTCCAGTCGACCGACGGCGGCGATACCTGGACCGAAATCACGCGCAACGACGGCCTGCCAAAAGGCGTGATCGGCCGGATCGGCGTGACTATCTCGCCGGCCAATCCGGAACGCGTGTGGGTCATCGTGGAGGCCGCCGAGGGGGGCGTTTACCGCAGCGACGACGGCGGCAAGAAATGGCAGAAGACCAACTCCGAAAACAACCTGCGGCAACGGGCTTGGTATTACTCGCACATCTTCGCCGATCCCAAGAGCGCCGAAACGGTCTACGTGCTGAACACGGGGATGTATAAGTCGGTCGATGGCGGGCGCAAGTACAGCTCGATCCGCGCGCCGCACGGCGACCGGCACGCGCTGTGGATCGCGCCCAACGATCCAGACCGCATGATCGAAAGCGACGACGGCGGCGCTACCATCTCGAGCAACGGAGGCAAGTCATGGTCGAGCGAAGACAATCAGCCGACCGCACAGTTCTACCGGGTGGCACTGGATGAAGACTATCCGTATCACGTCTACGGCGCGCAGCAGGACAACTCCACGGTGCGCATCGCCAGCCGCGCCGATGGAGGCGGGATCGGCGAGCGCGAGTGGTATCCGGTGGGCGGCGGCGAGAGCGGCTGGATTGCGCCCGATCCGCACAATTCGCAGATCGTTTACGCCGGATCGTACGACGGCTACATGACGCGCTACGACCATTCCACCGCGCAATTCCGCGATGTGGACGTATGGCCTGACAATCCCATGGGATACGGCGTGGAAGGCATGAAGTACCGTTTCCAGTGGAGCTTCCCGCTGCTATTTTCGCTGCACGATCCAACAAAACTGTGGGCGGGCGGCAACATCCTTTTTGAGACCACCAATGAAGGGCATAGCTGGACGGCCATCAGCCCGGATCTGACGCGCAACGATAAAACCAAGCAGGGACCGGCGGGGGGTGAAATCACCAAGGACAACAGCGGCGTGGAGTATTACGACACGATCTTCACGGTGGCGGAATCGCCGGTTGAGAAGGGGCTGATATGGGTGGGATCTGACGATGGGCTGGTAAACGTCACGCGCGACGGAGGAAAGCACTGGACGAACGTCACGCCGAAGGACATGCCGGAGTGGATCCAGATCAATACCATCGAGCCGTCTCCGCATGACGCGCAGACCGCCTATGTGGCCGCGACCATGTATAAGTGGGACGATTTCCGGCCGTACCTGTTTGTGACGCACGATGCGGGCAAGAGCTGGTCGGCCATGAATCACGGCATTCCGGATCATTCGTTCACGCGCACGGTGCGGGAAGATCCCAACCACAAAGGGCTGCTGGTGGCCGGCACGGAAACCGGCATGTTCATTTCGTTTGACGGCGGCGAGGACTGGCTGCCGTTCCAGCTCAATCTGCCGGTGGTTCCGATCACGGACCTGGCGTTTCACAAGCGCGAGCAGGAGCTGGTGGTGGCCACGCAGGGGCGGGCGTTCTGGATTCTGGACGATGTGCCGCTGCTGTATCAGTTGACGGCGGCGGCGATGAAGGCGCCGGCGCACCTGTTTCAGCCGAAGGATGTAATCCGGGGCGTGCGCGGCGGTTTTGAGATCCCGGGCAGCCGGGCGGTGGGACAGAATCCGGCCAGCGGCGCGGCGATCTACTACTCGCTGAGTGAAAAGCCCAAGGAGAAAGAGGAGATCAAGCTGGAGATCCTGGATGCGGGCGGAAAGCTGGTGAAGAAATACTCGAACATCGAGAAGCGGGACGAAGGCGCCCCCGAGCCCGAAGAGGAAGGCTTCGGTCCCCCGCGGGGTCCGCAAAAGCTTCCCGCCGAACCCGGGCTAAACCGCTTCGTGTGGAATCTGCGCTATGAAGATGCCACGCGGTTTCCAGGGCTGATCATGTGGGCCGGCAACGTAAACGGACCTACGGCGGCGCCGGGCAAGTACACCGTAAAGCTCACGGCGGGCGGCCAGACCCAGACGCAGACGTTCACGGTACGGCCGGATCCGCGGGTGAAGACGCGTCCGGAAGACTTTGCCGCGCAACTGGCATTGTCGCTGCAGCTTCGCGACAAGCTGAGCGCGGTGAACCAGGCGGTAGTCGAGATCCGGGAGGCCAAGAAGCAGTTGGCGCGTTACGAGAAAGAAGACAAAGTCAAGGACGCCGCCAAGGCTCTGGACAAGAAGCTGACGGAAGTGGAGGAGGCGCTCTATCAAACCAAGTTGAAGGCCGGAGAGGATGCGCTGAACTTCCCCATCAAGTTGAACAACAAGCTGGCGGCGCTCAAGGGCGCTGTCGAGCAAAACGACGCGGGGCCCACGCAGCAGGAGCAGATGGTATACGAGGATCTGGCCACCAGGTCGAACGCCGAACTGGAGAAGCTGAAAAAACTGCTGGAAGGCGACCTGCCGGCGTTTAATAAACAGGTGCGCGACGCCAACATTCCGGCCGTGGAAGTGAAGGCGGCCGAAGGGGAGACGCGGTAATCAACAGAGGACAGGCCCGCCGGCCTGTCCTACCGGCGGCGCCAGTAGCCGCGCTGCAGGCGATAGCCGCGCCCGGATGGAACCCAGCGGTGTGGCACCCAAACCGCGCCCGGCCTGGGCGGCCGCCGCCAGCTTCCCCCCACCCAGAACCAGTTGCCACCGCGCCAATCCCAGAATCCGTCTACCCAAACATAGCCTGGGCCCGGCGCATAGCCGACCACTCCGTAGCGCGGAGGGGGTGGCGGAACCCGGACATAATAGCCACCCGCGCAAGCGCTCAGAATCAACAGCGCCAGCGTGATGAGTAATAGCAAAGAAAGTTTGCGATTCATGCGTGCGTCCTCTGTTTTCTCAAACGCGCGGGCGGCGGGCCGGGTTGCGGTGGAGGTTGAAATTGAATGGGATTTAATGAATCGCTAGGGCACCAGCACAAAGCGCTCGATAGCGATTTTCGCGCTTTTATCCATTCCCAGGATATCCCGATGAAATACAACTTCGAACTCATCGAACTTGCGTACGTTGGCGGCCGCGGGAAGATCGAAACTCAGGATCTGCCCGGATGCGCTGCCAACAGGCACCGCACCCAGAGTGGCGGACCGGTCCGTTTCCCTATCGATCAGGACCAGTTCGAGCAAGACGTTGCCCGGAGAGCGGTCGGTATCGGTAATGGCGAGTTGGATCTTGCGGCAGCACCCGATATCCACGGGTGGATCGATTTTCTGGTGCGCCTCCATGCGCAGGGGCGCGCCATCGGTGGTGTGGAACGAGATGCTGGATGGTCTGCCGTGGCGGATGATGGACCTAAGCGGCGGGCGCGTGCGAGGCGGGCGAAACATCCAGTATTCGCCGGAAAACGGGATGCCTACGGGGCGCGTCAACGACGGACCGAATGTTACGGGCGTCGCTAATGGCACGATGAGCCTGGTATGGGGAGTGGCTTCCGGCAGCAGGATCACTCCCGGAAAATCGCCGCCAAGTTCCGGGCCAGGCTCGGGCGAAGGAACGGTCCCGGGGTCGACCAAAGTGGTTGCGTCCCCCGATGGCGCTGTTTGGCCGGAAGCCGCTTCCGACCTGGTCCAGTCACCCCGGCGAACAGCCATCCCGCCGAACGAGAATGCCAGGGCCAGTAGAAAGGTCACCACGATACTGAACGCTGAGGGTGGCAGGGCGGGGGGCCGGCCGGGACGGTGCGCGCCGGTGACAATTGCCAGGGAAGTGAGAATGGCAGTGCTGGCGGCCAGGCAGGCGGCCGCCGTCAGCGGATGGCGCCACATCAGCTCGACCGCACCCATTTGCGCGGTGAAGGCGCCCATCAACACCCAGGCCCACTCCCACGATAAGAAGACGGCTTGCTCTCCTGCCGTGCGAAACATAAGGGTGTCCGGCGCGCGCGCAGTTGACGGCTGATGTATCGGGGATTCGACGCGGACCCATAAGGATGCCAGAACCCGCGTGGCATTGGCTGCCAAAACCAGCCCGACGGCGAAGGCCGCCGGGGAAGGTATCGAGAGCAGAATGATCGCCGGCGCGAACCACATGGCCGGAGCCGAGGAGCGCACCGAGAAGCGCATAACAGCCGGCATCGCGGCGAGCGAAACCACCATGTATACGCAGAAGGCGATCAATAGGCCGCCAAGCCACGCGGTGGCCACGCAAAGCACCGCCTGGAGCAGCACGCCGGGGGGAGTTATGGGAAGCAGCAGGATCTGGAAAGTGATGAACCAGAGGCCGGCAACCAGGCCGACCACCTGCAGGATGGCCGTGAGACGAACGCCGGACCGGGGCGATGAAGCCATTATTGCCTTTGACACCGCCAAGAACGATAATAGCCCGGTCAAACCGGCCAGCTAGCGCGGGGACTCGCGGAGTTGTATGCCCAGCTCGGTGTTGGGCGGCACATCCAGTTCCAGGATGCCGCCGGGGTCGGTTTGGGATTCGGCCAGTTCTTCGTCGTCGATTTCAATCAGATAATTCTGGCGGGGCTTGAGGCCTACTACGAAGACGGGCCGGGCACCCTCCAGCGCGACTTTGAAGGTGCGCGCGCGCGTACCGAAGAGAATCAGCGCGCGGCCCAGATCCAGCGGCTCGGCGTTCGCGTGGGGATCGAGACTGGTGACGGCGCCATCCTGGAAGATCTGCAACTGGCCGCTGAAAGATCCCAGCCACGCGGCCGATTCCTCCCAACTGGAGCGCACGAAAAGGCGTCCGAAGAGCGCATCGTGCAGCACCAGCGGCGCCTGAAAAAAGCTGAGGCCGGGCTGATAGGGATTGGCCCAGAGGAATTCGTAGGGCGCGCCGAAAGTGCCGCGCATCAGGAAGTGATCGTTCAGCAGCCAGCCCTGCAGGATCTGGCTGCCGGGCGCGTTGCTGTCGTACGCCACCATACTGAACTCGGCGGCGCGGGACAGGGCCGCGCGGCGCAGATCGGGCTCACCGGAATGCGGAGCGGCGGGGATACGGTAATCGTTTTCGCCCGCCGGAAAAGTCGCGGGATAGTAGCTGAGCAGGTGCACCATGGGCAGGTCGCTAAAGAAGCGCGGCGCGGCCTCCCGCAAATCCTGGTTCAGGTTGTCGCGGATGGCGTGGAGGATCTCCATGAGAGCGTAGGTGTCATCGCGCGCGAGCGACTCGCGGCCGGCTGTGATGGCCGGCAGGATCTGGCCTTCCCACCAATGGTGCAGGGCCTGGTCCAGTTCGCGCTCGGGAATATCGGGCACATGCCCGGATAGCGCGACGGCGGCCAGCACCCGGTTGCGAACCACGGCCACAGAGGTGTCCCGGCGGGTTTGTTCCATGAGCCGCGCGATCTTGGCTGCCAGGGTCTTGGATTGCGCGTCGCTGAGAAGGTCCTGGCACCAGTCGAAGACCAGCGCCAGTTGACGGAGATCCGCGCCCGGGCCCACGGCCCATGTAACCGCCTGCCTGCCGGCGTCGGCGCTGCCTAAAACCTGGTAGTACAACGCCGCGGCGAAGCCCGGCTCCGGCATGGGCGCCTTGCCGGCCATGAGCAGGTTGAACTGGTTCCAGCGTAGGGACTGGCGCTCCCGCTCGCGGCGCAGCAATTTAAGCCGCCGCGGGACCAGGAAAATGCGCGGATGGGCGGCATCGATGCGCAGGGCCGCGTCCTGGGCGAATGCCTGGCCCGCTACGACGGCGGCCAATACGAGAACGGATGCGCGCCAAAAATGCATTCTTCCCGATTGTGTCATAGCGACACAGCGGCCGCCCACAAGGCCACGACGCAGGCAATGGTGATTTGCACGACGTTCCGCAATTTCAGCAGGATACAAAGGATTGACACTTGGTTGTCGGGTTGCTATTTTCGGTGGTGAATTGGCGAAGTAACTTTTAACCTGCCCTCTGCTGCAACAGGCAGGCGGAAGAGGAACGAGCGCAACAAAACAACGTGCTTGCGGGAGCCGGTGTTCGTAACAGCAATTGGGCTCGGAAGTCTTCCCTTGTTGGTTGCAACAGAGGGGTTTTTTTGTGAAACGGTTTCCTTCGATCTCCACGGGGGTCTGAGGTTGCGGTGTTCATCTGGCATTCGTGGCGAGGAAGCTTGGACGCGGACCTTGCCAGGGATGCCGGCCGAAATACGGTAGTATCCAGATGTTCCGCCACCCGATCCCAGCCCAACCTGGGCGAGCCGCATCGGCAGCAGGCTCTAGCCGGTCCTAAGAGCTTCTCCGATGCGGTTTTTCTTTTTGGGCGCTGCCCTCTCAGGGCGCCAGCTTGCGCCGTAAAAAGTCGATGGTGAGCTCGGACACCTCGGGGCCGATGGAGTGCGGGCGGTCCGGGAAGATGTGGATTTCGAATTCCTTGTGCAGAGCCGTGAGACGGTCCTGGAGCAGGAGCGCCTGGCTGACCGGCACATTGATGTCCGCGCCTCCATGCAGAATCAGCACGGGACACTTCAGGCGGTCCATGCGCAGAATCGATGAACGCTCGCGGATGGCTTCCGCGGTCATGCCGGTTTCGGCTTTCATATTGGCGCGTACGCCAGGAAGTTTGGCATCGCTGTAAGCTCGCTTGAAGTCATAGATGCCCGCGCCGAAGACCGCCGCTTTCACGTCGTCCAGTTCCACGGCCAGCAGCGAGGCGGCCATGCCACCGCGCGAGTAGCCATAAATCGCCATGCGTCCGGCATCCACGAACGGCTCGTGCTGCAGCTTGCGATAGGCCGCGGTCAACGCGCGTAATGTTTTGGGGCCGACAAAATCGGCCGGACCCTGCGACTTGCCGAAGCCCGGTTGCGAAATGGCGGCGGCAGCGAAACGCGACGCCGCGAGGCGCATCCCCAGCGGGATCAGATCGCGCGCGGTGCGCTCGTAGCCGGGAATCAGGAGCACGCCCGGAAATAGCCCGTCTCCGGCGGGCTGGAATGACAAGCCCTCGACCGTCTTGCCCTCCACCGTGAGATTGTACGCGCAGGCCCTGGCGCCCGATGGAGCCTGAAAGCAGCCCTGCTTATCGACGGCGGCGGCGATTTCCTGGCTGGAGTGTTGGCACTGCGCCGCGACCGCGAGCAACAGGAGGCCTTTGCACGCGCGCCCGACCGGAAGCCTGATCACCTTCAAATTATGGCAAATTATGGCGCAACGCCGGCATCCAACGGGAAGTAAGATATGGTTTCCAATTCAGGGAGGACAGCATGCACCTATCACGACGGGATTGTCTGGGATTGTTGGGGGCGGGAGCCGCGCTGGCCGCCGCGCCCGGCGGCGATGCCGACCGCGAACGCCGCATGCGCTGGTGGCACGAAGCCAGATTCGGCATGTTCATTCACTGGGGCCTTTACAGTCTGTTGGGCCGGCATGAATGGGCCATGGAGGAGGAAGGCATCCCGGTCGCCGAATATCAACTGCTGGCGCAGCGCTTCACGCCCAAGCCCAACGCCGCGCGGGATTGGGCGCGCCTGGCCAAACAGGCCGGGCAGAAGTACATGGTGATGACCACCAAGCATCACGAAGGCTTCTGCCTCTTCAATACGCAGTACACCGACTACTGCGCGCCGAAGCAGGCGTGCGGCCGCGACCTCGTGAAGGAATTCGTGGAGGCCGTGCGCGGCGAGGGCTTGCGCGTGGGCTTCTATCACTCGCTCATGGACTGGCACCATCCCGACGGCGCGCGTTGCCTGAACGACGAGGCCGCCCGCCGCCGGTTCGTCGATTACGTGCACGGCGAGATCCGCGAATTGATGACCAATTACGGCAAGATCGATGTGTTGTGGTACGACGTGGATTGGCCGCTGACCGCCGCCGGCTGGGAATCCGAGAAGATGAACAAGATGGTGTTCGAGCTGCAGCCGGGTATCATTGTGAACAATCGCAACGGGCTACCCGGAGACTTCTCCACGCCCGAGCAGGAGATCAGCGCCGAAAAGGGCGGCCGCGCCTGGGAGTCGTGCATGACCATGAACGACAGCTGGGGCTACCAGGCCGCCGACGATGCCTGGAAATCGCCCAAGCAGATTGTGCGCAACCTGGCGCTGTGCGCGCGCGATGGCGGCAATTACCTGCTCAACATCGGCCCGCGTCCGGACGGCTCCATCCCCGAAGATTCCGTGCGCATCCTGAGCGCGGTGGGCCGCTGGATGGAGCGCAACGGCCAGACCATTTACCAGGGCGAGCCGTGCCGCGTGCACGCTTCCGAGTTCGCCGGCTTCACGCGCAAGGGCCATACGCTATACATGCACGTGCACTTCTGGCCTGGTGAAACCGTAGCGCTGGGAGGATTGAAGACCAAGGTGCTATCCGCCAAGCTGCTGTCGAACGGGCGGCCTGTGACATTTGAGCAGGAGGATTTTCGCGTGCGCTTCACGGGACTACCCAAGAATGCGCCGGACGATCCGGTGACCGTGCTCGAGATCGAGTGCGATGCGGAGCCGGTGCAGGATACCGGAGCGGTGCGGCGCAACCGGCCGCGGCTGAAGGCGTAAGTACGGCGAACGCGAGCGGAAGATATCATTCAGGTCCGCGTCAATGGCAGGAAAGTGGATGCCGAAGCCAGACGGACTGACCTCGATTTTATTGAGTTGCGAAGGCGCGGCGTGCTCGAGCCCCTCTACATCCGCGGGGGAGCGGCTCACGATGAGCTTCGAACTAAGATGAATCACGATCCGCCCGGTCTCGTGATCGTAGTACGCGGACACATCATAAAATTGTGCCGGCGGTCTTCCGGCGTCACGGACGGCGTGTCGTGATTTATCCGAATGATCATCGGCCGGCCCACGTCCATGTGATTGGGCGTGGCGGTGAGGCGAGATCGGGCTTGGGTTTCTACACGCCGGCCGCAACCACGTTGCCGCCTCCGCGCGCCACAGTCTCCCTGGCTTCAAGCTCCTCGCGGAAGCGCACGTGGCGGAGGCGCGTGGCCTCCACCAGCAGCCGCCACACGGCATGCACCAGATGGTGTTTAATCAGGAATCGCCAGAGGCGGTTGGAGCGCTTGTACAGGTAGGACATCGCCAGGTACGGAGGCACGGCCCGCCAGTCCGCCGGGCGGCGCAGCCAGATGGAAGCGTGCGAGAAGAGGCGCTCGTACATCCAGGCATAGCCGTCTTCGAGTTCCCCGGGTGACATGTTTCGGGGACGGAACACCGCGTGGGCCGTGTCATACAGCGACCAATCGCGGTGCAGCAGGCGCCCCTCCGCTTCCATCTGCCGAAACAAGGGCGTCCCTGGATAGGGCGTAAGAATGTGGAACGTGGCGCACTCCAGACGGTTCTCTTCGATCCAGCCGGCAGTACGGGCGAAGACGTCTTTGCGGTCGTGATCGAATCCCAGCACGAACGAGCCGTTCACCTGAATGCCGTTGTCATGCAGCATGCGGACGCGCCGCGCGTAGTCGCCGGCCTTGGGCGTCTTCTTGCGGGCGTCGGCTAGATTCTCGTCAGTCAGCGACTCAAATCCCACGAATACGCCGGTGCATCCGGCCAGCGCCATGGCGCGGATCAAGACTGGATCGTCGGTGACATCGATGGAGACCGCGGCACTCCAGATTCTGTTCAGCGGCCGCAGCGCCTGGCACAATTCGCCGAGATAGGGGCGGTTGGATCCCAGATTGTTGTCGATGAACACGGCGTACGGCTGCCCATCCGCCGCGAACTCCTCGGCGACCTGCGCGGGTTCACGCATCCGATACGGCATTCTTAAGCCGTCGGTTGCCAGATAGCAAAATCCGCAGCGGCTGTGACAACCACGGGTGGCAATCAGGCTGGTGGTAGTCAGAAAGCTGCGGCGCGGCAGGAGGGATCGGCGGGGCGCCGGGTCCTGACGATAGTCGCTCTCGAAGGTTGCCGCGTATTGCGGCCGCAGACAGCCCGCTTCCACGTCCGCCAGAATCCGCGGCCAGAGCTGCACGCCGTCGCCCAGGGCCAGCGCGTCGGCATGGGGGGCGCACTCCTCGGGACACGACAGCACGTGCAATCCGCCCAGCACGATCTGGCTGCCGCGGCTGCGATACCACTGTGCCAGTTCGAACGCGCGCCGGGCGAACGTCAAGTGAACCGTGATCCCCACCACCGCGGGCATGGGCGCGAAAGGCGGCCGCCCGTCAAGCAGGTTCTCGTCCCAATAGCGGACCTCCCAGGGGGCGGGCGTGGCGGCCGCGAAACTGGTCAGAGCCAGCGTTGGCGTGAGCACGTGCTTGCCGAAGCTGGCGTGGGGATCCTTGGGGTAGAACGGATTGATCAGGAGCGCGTAGCGCGGCTGAACCGGTCCGGCGGGCATGGCGTGGTCCAGGACCGGAGGCTGCGTCATTTCAGCAGGTAACCAACGGCGCTTTGCTGTCTGCATGTTGATACTTTATACTATAAAGTACTTGGAGTCAACCGTGGCTATTGAGGTGAGCTGCCGATCTATGATCCCGGGCCTAGCAGCCGGCGGCAGTCAGCCGCACAAAGTGCGAGGCGGGTCTGACGATGGTCTGATTGCGCTCGGGTCCCGTGGAGATACAGCCTATTTCCACCCCGCTGAGCTTTTCCAGAAATTCGATGTAGTCGCGCGCCTGGGCCGGCAGCCCGGCGTAGGTCGAAATGCCGAAGGTGGAGACGCGCCAGCCCGGCAGGCACTCATAAACCGGTTCCACCGCGGCGACTTCTTTAACGGTCGCGGGCATGCCCGTCACATCGCGGCCGCCCGACCGGTAGGCCACGCAGACCGGGATCTTCTCCATTTCGTCGAGCACGTCGAGCTTGGTCACCACCAGGCTGTCGAAGCCGTTGATCATGGCCGCATATCGCAGCAGCGGCACGTCGAACCAACCGCAGCGCCGGGGGCGGCCGGTGACCGAGCCGAATTCGTTTCCACGATTGCGGATCTGATCGCCCCAGGAATCCAGGGCCTCGGTGGGAAACGGTCCGCCGCCCACGCGCGTAATGTATGCCTTCGACACGCCGATCACGCCGTGAATGCGCGTGGGCGGTACGCCGGTGCCGGTACACGCGCCGCCGGCCGAGGCGTTCGAAGACGTCACAAACGGATAAGTGCCATGATCGATATCCAGCATGGTGCCCTGTGCGCCCTCGAACATGACGCTTTGGCCGGCGGCTATGGCGTCATGCAGCAGCGCCGCGGTATCGCAGACCATTGGGCGAATGCGCTCCGCCAGTTTCTCGTATTGGGCGCGCACCGCCTTCACGTCGAGACCGTCATCCACGCCCAAAGCGCGCGCGGCGGCCTGGTGCTCGGCCACCAGCGTGTCGAACAGAGGCTCGAAGACCTCGCGGTCCAGCAGATCGGCGATGCGAATCCCGCGGCGCGCGATCTTGTCCTCATAGCACGGGCCGATGCCGCGCGATGTGGTGCCGATAGAAACGCGCCCGGGCCGCGCCTCGCCCAGCTTCTCCATCAGGCGATGCGTCGGCAGCAGCACTTGCGCGCGGTTGCTGATGAACAGATTGCCGTCCACGGTCAATCCGGCGGCCTCCAGCATTTCGATCTCTTCGAGCAGCGCGGCGGGGTCCACCACCAGCCCGTTGCCGATCACACTCTTTGTGCCCGGCCGCAGAATCCCGCTGGGAATGAGCTTCAGCACAAACTTGCGGTCGCCGATGCGCACCGTGTGTCCGGCGTTGTGGCCGCCCTGGTAGCGAGCGACCAGGTCGAAGCGCTCGGAAAGCAGGTCCACCATTTTGCCCTTGCCTTCGTCGCCCCATTGCGCGCCCAGAATGATTATGTTGCTCATGGTCAAACGCATCCATTCTACCGCATGTGATAATCTGACCTTGTTATGCAGCTTTGGGACGTCTATTTGAAGCTCGGGGAGGGCGGATTCGGACAACTGATTCGCGGCATTTCCATCGGCAAACTCAAAACGTACCAGCTATACGACGCGTTCAAGGCCAGCGCGCACCTTACCAAGCTGAACACCGAATCGCTGCACAAGCACACCGCGCGGTTCTGGGCGCGAATGGGCGAGCACGACGAACAGTTCGCCAAAGATCTGGCTCAGACTGTGTTAGTATCTCACCTGGACATGGTAGCGGCGGTCCTGGATTTCCTGGGCATGCCGCACGAAGGCGGGTTCTTCAATAAGGATCTGAACGCGAAGAGCTATTTGACGGAAGGTTGGGCGGAACGGGTGTTTGAGAAATTTCGGGCCGTTTATTCCGAGCCGGTTCTGCTATTTTATATAAATCATCTGGCATGGGAACTCACCGATCAAGCCGAACCGTTTGCACCTGCGTCGGCGGCCTGAAGCCGGGCGATTTTTTCGGTTGCAAGAGTGCATAGGGAAGTTGTACAATCACTGGTCCGTTGGGAGCCTTTACGAGAGAAGTCGGGTCGATGCCGCTTGATCGACGACCTCGTGGGGAGAGGCCCCAAAAAAGCGGAGAAAGAGCAACTCCTTTCGGCACAATTATATCGGTCCAGCGGATCGAACCGATCCGGACGCTGACCGATACAGAGTTGCGCAGGCTCGCGGAAAGGGCGAGCGAGACCGCTTGCCCCAATCGGGTGCGTGATTTCGCCCAGTGCGGCACTGGGATGAGGGCGGTTGCTTAGTTTATGAGTCACTGCGAATTTCACTATTCTTACCTTTTGCCCCAAAAGCCGGGCATCCTTCCGTTCGATGAAACGATCACGAAGTCCTGCCGGCGATGCGGGGCCACGTTCACCACGAAATCGCGGATCCGGAAGCGCTGCGACGCATGCCAGGAGGTGGTGGCCTACGAGAAGCAGCAGAAAGCCAACGCCCGTCTGAAGGCTCGCCGTGCAGCCAAGCGGGCGCTGATGCGCGGGTGAACGACCGGGGCTGCGGCTTCAGCCGGGACGAACTTGCCGTCTTGCGTCGTCTCAAGACGCCCGAGAGGATTCAATCCTTCCTCGATAGCGAGATCGGCTACAACAAGGAACTCCAAGGGGAAACCTGCCGCTCACCGCGGCGGGTTCTGCAGGACCGTCTGGCGCATTGCCTGGAGGGCGCGCTGTTCGCCGCTGCCGCGTTGCGTGTACAGGGATTTCCGCCGTTGGTGCTCGATCTGGAAGCCGTGCGCGACGACGATCACGTACTGGCCATTTTCCGACAGCGCGGGCATTGGGGCGCCATCGGTAAGTCCAACTACTCCGGATTACGATTCCGCGAACCGGTTTACCGTACTCTTCGCGAGCTGGCGATGTCCTACTTTGAGCACTACTACAATGTGGTGGGCGAAAAGACCTTGCGCAATTACTCGCGTCCCGTGAACTTGAAGCGCTTCGATCGCGACGGGTGGATGACGTCTGAAAAGGATGTCTGGCAGATCCCCGAGTATCTCACCGGCATCGCGCATACACCGCTGCTCGCCGATGGGATGGACCGCCGTCTGCATCGCGTGGATGCGCGGCTGCAGGCCGCGGGCAAGCTGGGGGGAGTGTTCAGCGCCTGCTGAACGGTCCGCTCTTGCCGCCGGTCTTCTCGATCAGGTACACATCCTGGATCTCGATACGCTTGTCCAGCGCCTTGGTCATGTCATAGACCGTCAGGGCCGCCACGGCCGCCGCCGTAAGAGCTTCCATCTCGACCCCGGTCTGCGCCGTAGTGGATGCGCTGGCCAGGATGCGGACGCCGCCCTTGACCATGCGCACCTCCACATCCGCATGCGTCAGCATCAGGGGATGGCACAGCGGGATCAAATCCGAGGTCTTCTTGGCGGCGGCGATGCCGGCGATGCGCGCAATCTCCAGCGGATTGCCCTTGGGATTGCCGGGCAGAGCGCGCAGCACTGCCGGCCGCATACGCACGAAGGCATGCGCCCGCGCGGTGCGGCGGGTTTCGGCTTTCGATGAGACGTCCACCATGCGGGGACTGCCCGCGGCGTCGTAGTGCGAGAGCTTCTTCATTTCAGCAGCACCGGGATCAGATCGCCCTTCCGCCATTCCGCGCGATCCGCCTCCACCACCATGAACGCGTTGGCGCGCGTGAGGGCCGGCACGTCGCTCGATCCATGCCAGGCGACCGGCTTGACGTCCGCGCCATCCGCGCTCAAGCGCGCGGGAAGGAAGCGGGTCAGGCCGGTGCGGTGACGGAAGTCCTGTGTCAGCCTGGCGAGGGGCATGCGCAGCGCGACCTCGTCCTGCCCGGCGAGCAGCTCCAGCGCGGCGCGGGCGAAAATCTCGAAGGTGATCATGGTCGAGGACGGGTTGCCGGGCAGGCCAAAGAAGAACTTGCCGCGGGCTCGACCGAATACCAGCGGCTGCCCGGGCTGGATCAGAACGCGATCGAAGTAGAACTGCGCGCCCAGGTCCGCCAGTACACTCTCGACCAGATCGTACTTGCCGGCGGAAACGCCGCCGGAGAGCAGTAGCATGTCCGCCTGCAGTCCGCGCTCGATCATTTCCCTGGTGTGCGCGCTCTCGTCCCGCGCCACCGGCAGAATCTCAGGCACGCCGCCGGCGCGCGTCACCTGCGCGGCCAGCGAGTACACGTTGGAATTGCGGATCTGGAAATCGCGCGGCGTTTCAGCCACGGGCACGATCTCATCGCCCGTCGCGATGATAGCCACGCGTGGGGCCGCGAACACGGGAACGCATTCCCGGCCGGCGGCCGCCAGCATGGCGACATCGGTGAAATCCAGTCGCTTACCGGGCTGCAGCAGCACTTCGCCCGCGCGCGCCTCGCATCCTTGCGGATTGATGAACCGGCCGGATTCGGCGCTTTCGTCCACGGTCACGCGGCTGTCCTCGCGGCGTACATGCTCCAGCATCACTACAGCGTCAGCTCCGCGCGGTATGGGTGCGCCCGTCATGATCTCGACAGCCTGGCCGCGGCGCACCTCGCTGCCGAAGCTCTCACCGGCGCGGACTTCGCCGACCACTTCGAGGACGCCCGGCAAGTCACTGCTGCGCACCGCGTATCCGTCGCGGACCGAGCGCGCCACGGCGGGATAGTCGCGGTCGGCGGCGATCGGCTCGGCCAGCACGCGGCCGGCGACGGCTTCCAAAGGTACGCTCTGCACCGGCATCGGGGCGCGGCCCGCGCCGACGGTTTCGACGACACAGCGGCGAGCATCCGCGAACGACAAGGGGGGCACATGCTTATTCTATGCTGGTTCTTAGCGATGCCGGTCATCTCCGCCGAAGATCTCACGTCGTGGGCTGTCGCGCTGCTGGAAGCCGCCGCGTTCCCGCGCGCACCCGCCCGGCTGATGGCTGAATCGCTGGTATCCGCCAACCTGCGCGGCGTGGATTCGCACGGCGTGCAGCTGCTTCCCTACTACATCGAGCAGGCGGAGCGCGGCGACATGCACCCGTCGGCGGAAGGGCGGGTGGTGTCCAAGTCGGGCGCGTGCCTGCTGTATGACGGCGGCAACGGTCCCGGGCAGTGCACCGCGGAAGCCTGCTGCGCGCACGCCGTGCGGCTGGCGCGCGGTCACGGAATGGGCATGGTGACCGCGCGCAACTCCAACCACTTCGGCGCAACCGCGTTTTGGGGCCAGAAGATATCCGCAGCCGGGATGATCGGCATGGTGATGTGCAACGCCTCGCCGATCGTGGCTCCCTGGCAGGGAAAGGAACCGCGCCTGGGTACCAACCCTATCTGTATGTCCGTGCCGGGACCGTGGCTGCTGGACATGGCCACCACGACCGTGGCGAACAACCGCATTTTTAAAGCCCTCATGAATGGCGAAGAAACGATTCCCCCCGGATGGGCCATGGATCGTGAAGGCGTGCCGACCACCAGTACCGAGGCAGCCGTGCGGGGTTTGCCCATGCCGTTGGGCGGTTACAAAGGCAGCGGCCTCGCCATGATGGCCGAGATTCTCTGCGGCCTGCTGAGCGGCGGCGCCATGAGCACCGAAGTAGGCGGCATCCGCATTGAGGGCCGACCCACGCGCGTGAGCCAGATGTTCCTGGCGGTCGATGTGCGCCGCTTCATGCCCCTCGAAGAATTCTCGCAGCGGATCGAGCAGTTGGTGGCCACGGTCAAGTCGTCGGCGCCAGCCCAGGGATACGGGGAGGTGCTGGTGGCCGGAGAGCCTGAATGGCGCGCGGAGGCCGAACGCCGCCGGAATGGGATTCCGCTGGGCGGCGGCACTTGCGAAGCCCTGGAAAAGACGGCGGCCCGGCTGGGCGTCGCACCGCCCCCGGTGAAGACAAGCCTCATCTGATAGACTGATGGGACCCTTAGAGGAGGGCCAGACTTGAAGCATTCATTTTGGATTGCCGCCGGGGCTGTGTTCCTGTGCGCCGCTGGAACCGTCAGGGCCGCCGAACCCGACGCGGCCGCCGCATATTGCCAACAAACCGGCGGGGAAGTGATCGATCGCGCGCCGTTCTACGGCACCAATGGCCGGCCCTCTACCTGGCTCCGGCTGGCCGGCTCGCGCAAATTCTGCCAATACACTTCGAAGACGGACGGCTCTCGCATTCACATTTTGCTGGAGACCCTGTACGCCACGGCTCCGACTCTGGCCGCGCTGGCCTATTACACACCGCCGCCGTTGGGCACCGGTTGCGTGGGGAACCCGGCTTCCTGTTACTGCTCTCAGCTTGGCGGCAGCGATCTGTTTGGCGGAATCAACGCGGCAGGCGGCGGCTGGGTCGGGCAAGGCTCGAAGGACACGGTGCTGGAGGCGTGCATCCTGCCGGATATGTCCTCCATCGATTCCTGGGGTTTGACTTACAAGAGCAACGGCATCATCCGCGGGATCGATCTCACCACCGTAATGCGCTACGCCGGGCCGCCTGCCGCCACCCACTGAGCCGCGAGCCTGGCCGCGCTGATGGCCTGGCCCACATGCCGCTGAGTGTGCTCGGCGATGTGGACCACCAGGCCGATTACGGTTGACGGCAACCGCGCGCGACCCACGTACCGCGGCTGCGCAAATGTAGCAGGATCGATCGTGCGAATCACCCTCTCGGTTCGGCTCAGTGCCTGGTCCACTTCGTCGAGCAGCGCCTGGAGGCTGGCGCCCGGATTCATTTCAACCGCCAGAAACGAAAGCTGCGCTCCGTCCAACGGGCGCCCCTCAAGGTAAGCCGTCAGGCGATCCAGGCTGCCCGCGATGTGCCGCAGATGAAAGCCCAGCGGCGCGAGGCCATGCGGCCGGATCCATACCTGCTCGTCGGTCAGGCTTTGGGTGTGCCGCGCCAGATCCTCGCGGGTTTGCTGGAGCGCGTAGAGCGCGGGCGAGAGGAGAGGATGCACGCCGGGCAGCGGCCCGCGCAACCACGGCTCAGGCAGGTTAGCAGACACGCGAGGTCAGTTCTTTTTTTCGGCCGCTTTGCGCTTCAGGTTGAGCGGCATGGGCATGCCGCCCTGAGTCATCTTCCCGGTCAGGGTGGAAGCCTCCTTGTCCAGCGTGCCCTCATAGAGTAAGCCGATCGCCTTCATATCCAGCTTGACCGAATCGCCGGCGCGCGAAATGGAGCCTACCGGCAGGCCGGTGGCGTTCTGATCGAGGCTGTCGAAGGTGCCCGCGATACTGCCGTCGGCATTCTTGGTGAAGTTGAAGCGCACATGGAGGGTATTGCCGTTAGCGTCCAAGGCGCCTTCCCAGACGCCCTCCAGCACCGCTACGTCGCCGGAATTGACAGGCGCTTTTTCGACCGCGCGCGCCTCGGATTTCCACTTCAAGTCGAGCGGAATCGAGGCGCCCGCCTGATGGAAGGCGCCGGCGATGGTTTTCCCGTCTTCGGCGAGTTTCCCCTCGAAGTAAGGATCGCCCGGACCGGGAATCGGAAAGCTGACGGAAGCGCCATCCACTTTTACATCCTTCAGCGGCAACGCGGAGACGCCTTGGATGGGAATGTCCATTTCACCGGCCCACCTGTCGCCGTCGCGATGCAGGTTGAAGAGGAAACCCATGTCTCCATTAGGTGTCTTCAGTGTGCCATCCCACAGTCCGGCGGGATTGGAGGCGGCCAGCAGGGCGGCGGGCAACAACAGCAGCGCGGCAGGGAAGGCTGCGAGGTATCGTTTCATGGGCGTTCCCCATGGAATTGTAGCAACCCACAGCGCCGTCTCGCGGCACGCGAGCAGCCGCAGTGAACGGCTGCACAAGGGTACCCGAGGTGCAAAATTTCACCCGGAGGTTTTATCCCTGATGAACTGGAACGAATTTGAAAGTCAATGGAATCAAGTGAAAGGGTCCGTCCGCGAGAAGTACAACAAGCTCACCGACGAAGACATACACGCTATAGCTGGTAAAAAGGACCAATTCATTTCGAAGCTGCAGGCACGCTACAGTATGAGCCGCGAACAGGCGCAGAAGGATGTCGATACCTTCGTGCAAAATCTGCGGCTCAGTGAGACGCAACGCACTCACGGCTCAGGCGGCGGCTCGCAGTACTAACGGCTGACGTCTCCGGGTGCGGGTGCGGCGCCATACGCTTGCTACACTGAAGGTGGATGGCCGCCAATCTCGCACCCGTTTCCAACCTGGTTGGCGAAGCGGCCGACTTGCGCGGCATGCGCGAGTGCCTGCAGTGGTTCACGCGCGAGAAGCAGTGGATCAACGACATACACCTGCAGATTTGCCGCGTGCCCGCGCCCACATTTCTCGAACAACAGCGCGCCGAATGGACTGTGGCGCAGTTGCGCACGCTGGGATGGGAAGCCAGCATCGATCGTGCGGGCAACGTGGTGGCCACTCCGGATGCGCACGCGGAAGGTCCGTTCGTAGCGCTGACCGCGCACCTGGATACGGTGCTGTCGCCGCGCGCGAAGGAAGACATCAGCGTCGAACCCGATGGCCGCTTTCGTGGTCCGGGCATCTCTGATAACGGCGCGGGCCTGGCCGCGCTGCTGGCGATCGCGCGAGCCCTGAAGGTGTGCCCGCCGGTGGAGGGCTGGCACTCCGGTCTGTTGCTGGTGGCTAACGTGGGCGAGGAGGGCGAAGGGAACCTGAGCGGCATGCGCCATCTGTGCAAGCAATCGCCGCTGGGCAAGAAGATCGGGGCTTTTGTGGTGCTGGATGGCGCCAGCACCGAGCACATCACCAACCGTGCGCTGGGCAGCCGCCGCTTCGAGGTGACCTTCAGCGGCCCGGGCGGGCATAGCTGGAGCGACTATGGCGTAGGCAACCCGGTGCACGCGCTGAGCCGGGCCATCGCGCAGTTCTCCGATACGCGGCTCAACGGTTCGCCCAAATCCAGTTTCAATGTTGGTTTCATCGAAGGCGGAGCGAGCGTAAACGCCATCCCGCCACTGGCGCGCGCCAAGGTGGATATCCGCTCGGAGAGCAACGAGAAAATGGAGGAGCTGGTGGATGCCCTCACCGGCGCCATCGAGCGCGCGCTGGAAGTCGAGAACCAGCGAGCCACCGGTGGGAAAATAGCTGTGAAGATTCGCGAGATCGGCTCGCGGCCGGCAGGCAATCTGGCCGAGTCTTCCGCGATCCTCGCGTATCTGCGCGCCGTGGACAGCCACCTGGGCATCCGCTCGCACCTCGACTGCGCGTCCACGGACGCCAACATTCCCATGGCAATGGGTATCCCGGCCATTTCGATCGGCGCGGGAGGCCAGGGCGGCGGCGCGCACACAGCGCAGGAGTGGTTCAAGCCCGAAGGCCGCGACCTGGGGCTCAAACGCATTCTCCTGACGGTCTGCCTGCTGCTCCGCGACCCTGAATTCGGGGTGCCCTCCGGGCTCGCGCAGTGAGCATTCCCGCGGCGCGCCGCGCCGAGGCCGCCCTGATCTTCAACACACTTATCTGGGGCTCCACGTTCGTGGTAGTCAAGCAGGCCCTGCGGGATGTCTCGCCGGTGCTGTTTCTGGCCCTGCGCTTTACGCTGGCGACGGCCGTTCTCCTGGTGCTCTTTCGGGGAACCTGGAGCCGTCCGCGGAACCTGCGCCGGTCGCTGGCCGGAGGCGCGGCGGCTGGCGTCTTCCTGTTTTCCGGATACGCCTTTCAGACCATCGGGCTGCAGTACACGACGGCCCCGAAATCGGCGTTTTTGACCGGACTTACCGCGGTGATCACGCCTCTGCTGGCCATGCTGGTTTACCGAAAGATGCCTCAGGTGATGGAGATCGGCGGCATCCTGGTGGCCACCCTCGGCATGGCGCTGATGACCCTGCCGGGGGCCGGCGCGCCCGGTGAAACATGGGCCATCAACCGCGGCGATCTGCTGACGGTGTGCTGCGCGGTTTGCTACGCGGCCCACATCCTGGTGTTGAGCCGCTACTCGGCCACCACCGGCCTGGAGTTACTGGCCACGGCACAAATCGGGGTGGCCGCGCTGCTTGCGTGGTCGCTGTTTCATTGGATCGAAACACCGCAGATCCGCTGGACGGCGGGGGTTTGGGTGGCCATTGTCATCACGGGCCTGTTTGCCACCGCGGTGGCCTTTACGTTTCAGGCCTGGGCACAAAGGTATACCTCGTCCGCCCGCACCGCCCTGATCTTCATGCTGGAACCGGTGTTCGCGTGGATCACTTCATACCTGCTGGCCGGTGAGACCCTCTCGCGGCGGGCGGCCGCGGGCGCCGCACTGATCCTGGCGGGAATCCTGCTGGTGGAGCTGAAACCCTTCAGCCGCCGGGAACATCAATCTGATAACGGTTCAGCCGGGGCGCGCGCGTAGGCTGGCAGCCTGCAATTCCCGGAGTATAATGAGGAAAGACCGTTGATCCGCCGTTAGAGGAGCGAGTTGACACCCATGAGTTTCGTTGATAAGTTGCGCAGCCAGAAGCTGCTGTCTTTCACCCTGATTCTTTTCACCCTCGCCATTGGCGTGGTGATCGGCACGTTGATTAACACCGGCGTCAAGGCCGCCAAAGACAACGCCGCGGCGCCCGGAGCCACGCCGCTTACGATCCCGAATCCTGTCCAGTTGCAATCGTCGTTTGCCGGCATCGCCAAGCAGGTGGAACCGTCGGTGGTGCATATTTCCACGACTTATCTGCCCAAAGCGCCGGTGCAGGCGCGCAATCGCCGCCGCGCCACGCCCCAACCGCAGCAACCCGATGATGGCGACGAAGGCGATCAAGGCGATCAGGGCGGCATGGAAGATTTCTTCCAGCGGTTCTTCAGCAATCCTTTCGGCGGCGGCAACATGCCACAAATGCCGCAACACCGCGGTTTCGCGGTGGGTTCCGGCGTAGTGGTGGACAGGGCCGGCTACATCCTGACGAATAATCACGTGGTGGACAAGGCCGACCGGATTCAAGTGAAGTTCATGGGAGATAACACCGAATACGAAGCCAAGGTGGTGGGCGTGGACAATCCCACGGACCTGGCAGTGATTCGCGTGGAGGGCAAGAATAACCTGGCGCCCGCCCGCATTGGCAATTCCGACGCGGTACAAGTGGGCGATTGGGCCATGGCCATCGGCTCCCCCTTCGATTTCCAGGAAACCGTTACCCTCGGCATCATCAGCGCCAAGGAGCGGGACGTGGATCCCACCCAGCAATTCCAGCACTTCATACAGACTGATGCGGCCATCAATCCCGGCAACAGCGGCGGCCCGCTGCTGAATATCAATGGGGAAGTGGTCGGGATCAATACAGCCATCGCTTCCCGTTCAGGGGGATACCAGGGCATCGGCTTCGCGCTACCGGTCAACATGGCGGTAAAGGTTTACAACGAGATCATCAAGAACGGCAAGGTGGTACGCGGATCCATCGGCGTCAAGTTTACGCCCTCGGAGAGCAGCCGGGCGGAAGCATTGTTGAAAGCCAACGGCGCTAAAGACGGCGTATTCATCGAGCAGGTGCCCGCGGGCGGCCCCGCGGACAAGGCGGGCATGAAGGCGGAAGACATTATCATCGCCGTTAACGGCAAGCCGATTCACAATGGCGGCGAGCTGATCGAGAAGGTCACCAGCACGCCTATCGGCACATCGCTGAACGTGACGGCGCTGCGGGAAGGCAAGCCCAAGGAATTCCACGTAGTGGTGGCCGACCTGGCTCAGGTGTTTCCGGTGGAATTCGGCTCCGGTAAGGAAGAAGAAACCGCCCCGGCGGAAGGCACTCAGGCTCGCTTCGGCATCCGGATCGAGAACCTGTCGGACGCCCGCCGCGAGAATATGGGCCTGAAGCAGCACGGCGTTCTGATCAGCGAGGTCGAGCCGGCTTCCTTTGCCGAGGACATCGGCATGCAGCGCGGCGACGTCCTGATGGAAATCAACCGGCAGCCGGTAAACAACGTGGACGACGTGAAGCGTATCCAGAACATACTCAAGCCGGGCGAGGCGGTGGCTTTCCGGGTCCTGCGGCAAACCAGCCGCACCGAATGGACTCCGCAGTACCTGGCGGGTAACCTGCCCAGCCACCCTTAAGCGGGAGTTAATGTTTTTGAGACCGACGCTGGTGGCCGTTCTTGCAAGCAGCTTGATGTTTGCGGCGGCCACCACCCACAAGAAGAAGGCCTCGCACCACAAAGCCGTAGCGAATGTGCGCAAGCCCGTCCCCAAATACGCGGCGCAGACACAACCAACTCCCGAGCGTTATAAGCAATTCCAGGAAGCCTTGATCAAGAAAGGCTACCTGCAGGGCGAAGCCACCGGTAAGTGGGACGAGGCGTCCGCGGACGCTATGCGGCGCTTTCAACGGGACCAGAACCTGGAACCCACCGGCAAGCCAAATCAATCTCTCAGCATCCTCGCCTTGGGCCTGGGCCCCAAACACTAAGGATCACAGGCCGACCCGTCCTCGCCAGCCAGATTGCTAGAATGGAAAGGTCCGTCTATGGCCGTCGACTCCATTAAAGGCTCCCTGCGCGAGAAGGGCATGCGGCTGACGCGCCAGCGGCAGATCCTGCTGGATGTGATCGACCAGACCGGACAGCATCTCGACGCGGAGAGCCTGTTCCAACTGGCGAAGAAGAAGGACCCGAGGCTGAACCGGGTCACGGTCTACCGCACGCTGAAGATGCTGAAGAATGGCGGCCTGGTGGACGAGCTGGATCTGATGCACCATGCCGGCGACCAGCACTATTACGAGACGCGGCTCAAGCAGGAACATGCGCACGTGGTCTGTCTGCGCTGCGGCAAAGTGGAGGAGTTTTTCGGCGAGCCGCTGCAGCGGCTGCGCAAGCAGATCGAAAGCCACTTCGGATTTCAGATTCTGCTGGCGCGCACGGAAGTTGGCGGATACTGCGCCCACTGCCAATCGCTGCGGGCGCTCGATCTGGAACACGCCCGCCGCGAACATCTGGCGGACGATTCGCTGACCGGCGGCGCGGCCGCCTCGGTATCCGGCGCGGCCTCCGGCCCGGGCGCTCCGCATCGCGCGCGCGCGAAGCGCACCGCCTGATGGGCACCACCACAGCCGAACTCGTTCCGGCGGCCGCCGTCATCGTGGTCGACCCGAGCGGTCACCGAACGCGCATGGAAATCGCGCCGCTGCCGTTCAAAATCGGGAGGCAGGCGGATAACCATCTGGTCCTGCGCGACAGCCGCGCTTCGCGCCTGCATGCCCGGATCGTGCGGGAAAAGGGCGAGTTCGTCATCGAAGACGCCGGCAGCCGCCATGGGTTGTACGTCAATGGCAAGCGCGTGGAGACCCACACGCTCCACAATTCCGACCGCATCGAGTTCGGTTTCCCGGATTCCTACCAGCTCATCTTCGCCTTGGACGCGGCGGAACTGAACCGGCTGATGGACCAGTTCGGCGCGCACGAGAAATCCGGGCCGGTCGGCGGGTTGCCCGTTGCGGGATCGAATCTAGCCAAATTGCGCGCCGTGCTGGAAGTCGCGCGCACGCTGCAAACCGGCTTCTCGCTGCAGGAGGTGCTGAATTCCGTGGTGGACGCGGCCCTGGCCGTCACGGGCGCCGAACGCGGCTTTCTGCTGCTGCGCAAGGAGGGCGACCTGGAGACACGGGTGGCCCGCAACCGGAAGGGGGAGACGCTCCCGGCCGACGACCTGCGGGTGCCGCGCCGGGTCATCAAACGGGCGCTGGAACAACGGCGGGAGCTGCTCTCCATGAATTTCGATCCGCAGGGGACCGGCGAGTTTCGCCCCGAGCGCAGCGTGATGGACCTGGAGCTGCGTAGCGTGGTGTCCGTGCCGCTGGTGCGCATCAGCCGGGTGCGCGGCGAAACGACCAGCATGGTCTCCGCGGCCGAGGAGACCGTCGGCGTACTCTACATGGATTCCCGGCTCTCCGCGGCCGATCTGGCGGGCGGCAATCGCGAGTTGCTGCAAACTCTGGCCATCGAGGCCTCGACCATTCTCGAGAATGCGCGCCTGCTGGAGGAAGAACGCATCAAGCAGAGAATGGAGGAAGAGCTGGACGTGGCGCGCACCATCCAGCAGGGCCTGTTGCCGCGCAGCCTCCCGGCGGAAGGCTGGTTCCAAGCCTGCGGCAGCAGCGTAGCCTCGCACCAGGTGGGCGGCGATTATTTCGATGCGATTCCCGCCGATCCCGACGCATGGACCGCCGTGGTGGCCGACGTCTCAGGCAAGGGCGTCAGTTCCGCGCTGTTGGCTTCGTTCCTGCAAGGCGCGTTTCTGGCCGCCAGCCACGGTGACGCCGCGCTGCACCAGCGTCTGCAGCGCATCAACACGTTCCTCATCGAGCGCACCGCGGGCGAGAAATACGCCACCGTCTTCTATGGCCTGCTGGAGCGCGGCGGCCGGCTGCATTATGTGAACGCCGGCCATTGCCCGCCACTCATCGTGCGGGCGGGCGGCGGTCTGGAATCGCTGGCCGCGACTGCCATGCCCGTGGGGCTAGTGGAGCCCGCGGAGTTCGATGTGCACGAAGTATCCCTAGCCTCGGGCGATAAGATCGTGATCTACACGGACGGCGTCACCGAGGCACAGAACCTGGACGGCGAGTTCTTCGGCCGGCAGCGATTGCGCGCGGTGGTAAACGAGCATCGCATGGATGCATGCCGGAGGTTGCACGACGCGATCCAGAGCGCGGTGACACTGTTCACCGAAGGGGCGCCCCAGGCGGACGATATCACCCTGGTCGTGATCGAGTATCACCCCGGATAGCTTCCTGTCATTTACAGTGGGTTTAATGTGTGAGCGGTAGTTTAATGGCCCGTAACGAGCGGCGCCGGTTGCCCCCAGCGGCCCGCGAACACGAACTGGTCCAGGGTGCGGCGGGGCCGATGTTGGTTGCGCTTGCGCAATTCTTCCGGCGCGCCCGCCTCGTCACCCGGGTATCCCAGGGCGATGGCCGCCGCGGCTTCGTGCGTGTCTGGAATACCATACAAGTCCCGCGCCTTACCCGCGTCGAAGCCCGCCATGCCATGGGCGAGTATGCCCAATGCCGCGGCTTGCAGCATCAGGAATCCGGTAGCGATTCCGGTATCGTGCCAGGCATGCCGGTTGGCCTTGCCGCCCGCGTCGAACTGGAGCTTCGCCACGGTGATCATCAGCACAGGCACATGCTGCGCCCACACCACATTGCCAGGCACCAGACAGCTCAGCATGCGGGCGAACTCCTCCGGCTCCTCTTTGCGCGCCACCAGGAAACTCCACGGCTGGGCGTTGTAACTGGAGGGCGCCCAGCGGGCCGCCTCCAGGATGCTAAGCAGCTTCTCCGGTTCGACCGATTGCGGTGAATAGATCGCCGGACTCCAGCGGTGGCGGATTACGTCCAGCACGGGATGCTCGACTGCATGACTCTGAACGGCTGCTTCTGGCATGCAATCTTGGATGCGCGGACCGCGCCGCGGGATGCGCAGCCAGCCGGCGGGAGGGCTGCAGGCATTATGATCCCGTCAGGTGAGACTCGCGCTGGTTCTATGACGAACAGGTTCAAGTGCCCGCCGTTGTCATAATGGTTTTCATAACCGTTCAAGCCACGCCGGCCGGCATGGTCTCGGGCAGGTTCTGGTTGGGGGTCGGGCAACCGTCGGCAACGAAGTGAAGGTCGGCGCAATCCGCGATTTCCTCGAACGCCGATGAGCCGCGCGGCCGGTCTCGACACGAGCTAAAATCAGACTTATGCAGAACATTGGCGTTCCGCTATTCGTTTGTCTGGTGACGATGGCCGGCAGTCTTGCTCCGGGCCAGGATACGCCTCCAGCCACGCCTGGACCAATCATTCGCGTTACCACCACCGAGGTGGCGCTCGACATGGTGGTGCGCGACAAACATGGCAAGCAGGTGAAGGCCCTCAAGCCGTCAGACGTGGAGATCTATGAAGACGGCGTTCGCCAGAGGATCCTGAGCTTCCGCCTGGTCCCCGGCCGCGAAGTGCAACAACAGCGCGAGACTGTGACCAAGCGAGAACCCGGCCAGCCAGCCGCCGTCCCGCTGCGCGAAGTGAATGCCTTGTGCATCGTTTTTCACAATATCGATCCCGTGACCCGGCCGCATGCGCTGGAAATCGCCAGACAGTTCATCAATAACGAGCTGCCGCCTGAAACCTATGTAGGCCTTTTCAATCTGAATGAGCGCCTGAGTCCGTTGCTGGCATTTACCAAGAACCGCGACGAATTGCTGCGCACAGTAGAAAACGCCTTCAATGGCCGGACGCTGGACTTTTCCCGCGCGTCGGAGGCGCTTCTCACCGCCAGCCCGGATATCGTCACGGTGAATACCACCGTCAACAACGCCACTCATGCGGCCTCGACCACGATGGACATGACCGGAGGGGAGATTCCGACCACCGTCATCACGGGCGCCGACGTCGACACTGGCGCGGGAGCCAGCCGTCACCGGGGCGACCAGGTGCGCGAGCGTAGCGACTTCGCCAATATTACCGGCATGCACGAGACGGACCGGATTATCACCATGATCGATGAGCTGGGGACGCTACCGGGACGCAAGACCGTGCTGTTGATGACCACCGGCCTGGTCACTACCGGCGACCCCGACCGGTTCCAGAAGATACTCGATAACGCGAACCGTCACGGCATCACGTTCTATTCTCTCGATACGACCGAAATGAGCGCCACGAACGATACGGTGCAGGCAGGCAACAACGCCCTCAAACAGATGGCTTCCGTTAGCGCGCAACAAACCAACCGGAACGCCAGCATCGCACAAATGCGGCAGAACAGCCGGGCCGGCGATGATACCCTCGCCGCGGTGCGCACGTCCGATACACAGGCGAGCCTGCGGCAACTCTCCGAAGGCACCGGCGGATTCCTGATCGCCAACACCAACGATTTCCGCAAGTCTTTTCAGCAGGTGGTTGAGAGTCTCGAAGCTCATTACGAGGCCGTCTATCATCCGACTTCCGTGAAATATGACGGCCACTTGCGGAAGATCGAGGTAAAACTGGCGAAGCCCGATCTGGAGGTGGACAGCCGTCTGGGATATTTTGCGCTGCCCGACCTCAAAGGCTCGGGGCCCCTTACACCGGTGGAAACGACGGCTCTGGCCGTGCTCAGCAGCCAACCTCAGCCGCACGCCTTCGACTTCCATGTGGGCGCCTACCATTTCCAACCGGATGGATCGAATTCACAAGGTTCGCTGGCCTTCGAACTGCCCGGCGGCAAGCTGGGGGCCACCGCGGATCCGGAGCGCAAGACGCATAAAGTGGATGTGTCGCTCCTGGCGCTGATCAAAGATACGAGCGGCAACGTTGTCGACAAGTACAGCGTGGATACGCCCTACACGATTCCGGACGCCAAGCTGGCGGCCGTGCGGGCCACGGCGCTGACCTACACGCATCCCATCGATCTGCCGGCGGGCCACTACACGGTGGAGACCGCCGTGGTGGATCGCGAGGGGAGCCAGGCCACCACCAACCTGATGCAATTTGATAATCCGGGGGCGCCCAAAGGCGTGGGGATCAGCAGCCTGGTGGCGGTGCAGCAGGTGGAAGCGGCGCTCGGGCAACCGGACACGGCGGATCCCCTCATCTTCAAGGGGAAGCACGTGGTGCCCATGGTGGAAGCGTCTGTGAATCCGGCCAACAAGCGATACGTCTACTTTGTGGTCTATCCGGACAAATCTAAGACGGAGAAGCCCAAGATCCACATCGAGTTCCGCAGCGGAGGCCAGGTGTTTGCGCAGCAGACCACCGATCTTCCAGCTGCGGACGCTTCCGGAACAATTCCCATGTTCGTAGCCGCCGCCACGCGGCCCGGGAATTGCGAGCTGCAAGTCACCGCCTGGCAGGGTGACGCATCCGCTAGCGAGCGGATTCAATACGCGGTGACCGCGCCATAGTGGGGCGCATCCTTCCTGAGAACAATGTCTTTGCCCGCGCACTTGCCGGTTAACGGGTAAGTGGATTAACCGATTTCAGGGTTTCTTCCTTGTTCCACCCGTAATATCTTCAGCTGACGGACACAGGCGCGTCCGCCAGCCATTCCCGGTCCGGGCGCCCCACGGAGGATCACATGCCCCACACAGGCGGTTTGGCGCGGCTGCAATTCGCCCTGGTGCTCACGTCCGCGAGCGCCGCCTTTTCTCAGAGCATTATGGTCACCCCGGCCGATCCCTCGGTGGAGGTCGGACAGACCGCCCAATACTCGGCTGCAGTCACCGGCTTGTCCGGCAAAGGCGTGACCTGGTCGGTGGCGGGCGTGCCGGGCGGCAACTCCACTGTCGGCACCATCGGCGCCAAGGGACTGTTCCGCGCGCCCCAGAAACCTCCGGCTCAGAACCCCGTCCAGATTACCGCCACCAGTACCATGAATACCGCGATATCGGGCAGCGCCTATGCGTATATCATCAGGCGCGGACCGAAGATCACTGCCGTGGCCCCCAACCCGCTGCCGGAAGGCACTTACACCGCAACGATTACGGGCACGGGATTTCAAAAAGGCGCCGAGGCGTTCAACGGCGGCGTCCAGTTGGTGACCACGTTTGTGAATTCGACCACGGTGAGCGCGGGCGGTTACCAACCTGCAGCGCCTTCCACGACCTTCTGCGTGAAGAATCCGGGCACGGCGTGCGGCAACTCCCTGACGGTCCCGGTTACCGGAGGTGGTGGTGGCGGCAATTACACACTCACTGTAGTCGACGGTTCGGGCAGCGGCGCCTATGCCGCGGGAACCGTGGTCACCATCAGCGCGAACCCGCCGCCGGCCGGCCAGTCTTTCCTGGATTGGACCGGCGCGACAGTGCAGAACGCCAATGCGTCGACCACCACCCTCACCATTCCCGCGTCCAATGTGACCGTGACCGCCAACTACTCGTCCGGACCGTCTTACGCGTTGACGGTGCTCAGCGGAGCGGGTAGCGGCCAGTATGCCGCCGGCACGGTGGTGACCATCACGGCCAACCCGCCACCGGCCGGCCAGGTCTTCGTCGACTGGACGGGCGCGACTGTGCAGGATGCTAACGCGCCAAGCACCACGTTGACCATGCCGGCGGCCAACACCACGGTGACGGCCAACTTCGGGGCGCCTCCGCCGATTCCGTTCCCGGTGACCACCCACCCGCGCTTATGGATCACGCAAAGCGACCTGCCGCGTCTCCAAAGCTGGGCCGTGTCCTCCAACCCCGTTTACCAACAGGGCATGCTGGCGGTGCTGAACCAGGCGGTCAACATCTATCAAACACAGTTCTTCCCCGGCGGGATTCCTAATCCAAACTATCCGGACCCGGGTGACACACAAGGCTACACAGGCTACCTGACGGAGCAATACGGCGTGGTTCTGGCGTTCAATTCCCTGATCGATCCCAACCCCGCCAATCGCATCCTGTATGCGCAGTATGCCCGCAACCTGATCATGTATGCCATGAACATCGCGGTGCTGGGCCCGCTTTCAGGCGCCCCGTTCCGCGATCCGATGTTCCCGACTTACAACCGCGCCAATGGCCAGGGAGAACAGTGGCCGCTCATCGTGGACTGGATTTACAACGCGACTGACGCCGGCGGCAACCCCATCCTCACGGCCAGTGACAAGGCTACCATTCGCAGCGTGTTTCTGTTGTGGGCCAACGAATGCCTGAACGCCAGCACCACCGGCGGCGACCATCCCACACCGGTGGGCGTCACCAACAGCCTGCAACTCTTGCCGAACAATCTACCCTACCGCATGGCGTCCAATAATTACTACATCGGGCACGCCCGCGAGATCACCATGATGGCGTTGAGCATCGATCCCACCGACGACCCGCCCCTCAATGCCACTCTTCCTGCTTCGCAACTGGGCAACAGCCTGCGCAGCTTTATTCTGGATGCCACGGGAGCGTGGCTGTACCAGCAGTACGCCATGATGGGCGATCCGGCCACGGTAGCCAATGCTTACGGCATAGGCGGCAGCGGCGCCGGATTTGGCCTGGCCAGCGGGGGCCTGCCGCCCGAGGGAATGCTCTACGGCGAGTCCTTCGGCTTCGCCCTGGGCGAGTTGCTGGCTTTCCAGACAGCCGGTTTCAATAACACCACTTATTCCGGCCCGCAGGTCAATCTGATCGGCGCGCCCGTTTGGGATCGCTACGTCACCGGCATCATCTCGTCACTGACGCCCACCGCGCAGATCTTTGCTTCGCAGCCCTGGCTCGGCCCAATCTACCAGTACGGCAGTTACGGTGACATTCTGCGGCTATGGGTCACGCCGGACTACATGCGATCGTTCAGCCTGCTGGCGATGCTCGACGAACACACCGGTACGTCCACCCATATTGACCCCGCGCGCTGGTTCGTGGTGAACGCCGCGCAGGGCGGCGCGGGTTATCTGATGTCGCGTATTACGGCGCCATGGAGCTTCACGGAAAGCATCCTGTATTACATGCTGCTCGATCCGGCGGCGGCCCCCGGCGCCGACCCGCGGCCGACGTACCCGACCGTATTCTACGACCCCGGCGCGGGCCGCATCTTCGCGCACAGCGACTGGTCCGCCAACAACACCATGTTCGATTACCGCGCCAGTTGGGAGTCCATCAATCACCAGGATGGCGACGGCGGACAGTTCGAATTCTTCCGCAACGGCGAGTTTCTGACGAAGGAAATGAGCAACTACGACAACAACACCGTGGGGCTCACTTCGGTCTATCACAATACCCTGTCGCTGCAGAATTACTGCACCAACGGCACGCCCACGAATCTGCAGTGGTACGAAGGCGGCGAATGGGCCAACGGCGGGCAGTGGATTCTGGCCACTAATGCCGGCGATCCCACCACGGTCACCAGCCATGGGCCCGGCTACGTCTACGCCGCCAGCAATCTGACCAACCTTTACAACCGCCCCGACTTCTGGTCGCCGCCGGACGCCGCCATCAGTATCACGCAGGCAACGCGTTCCATCGTGTGGCTCAATTACGATTACATCGTGGTCTACGACCGCGCCACCACCCAGAATACCGGATTGTTCAAACGCTTCAACCTGAGCCTGGTGACAAACCCTGTAATCAATGGGAAGGTGGCCACCGAGACGATGGCCGATGGCCAGCAGTTGTTCATTCAGACGCTGCTCCCGGCGAATGCCGCTTCGAGCGCGGTGTACGGCGCGGGAAATCTGAATCCGATCGCGCAGTTGGAGCCGACCCAGTATATCTTCACCGTGCAAGATCCCACCCTACCCGTGGATACGCGCTTTCTGCACGTGCTTGAAGGGGCCAATGCCGGGATGGCCATGACGCCGGCCACCTATATGCAGAGCACCAGCGGCACGGCGTTCGACGGCGCGGTCTTCGGCAGTGCGGCCGTGTATTTCCCGGCGAGCGCGAGTGCCGCATTCACTGGCGCAGCGTACGCGGCTCCGGCGGGCGTGCATACCGTGCTGATCGCCGGGCTGAGCCCCGATACCAGCTACGGCGTGACCATTCAGGCAAGCGGCGGAGGCAACACGGTCACGGTCAGCCCAACGGGAACCAGCGCCACCACGGATGGCGCCGGTCTTCTTCGGCTGACTTTCTGACAGGCGCTGTCAGATCCGGCCGAACTTGGCCACGGCTTCCTTGATGGAGCGGAACTTCTCGATGAACGGCACCATGCTGTGCTCGGTGTTATCCAGCTCCTGCGCCTTCTTCAGGATCTCGGCGGCGTGCGCGCGCGGCACCACGGCCACGCCATCCTCATCGGCCACGATGATATCGTTCGGATTGACGCGCGCCCCCGCGCAGGTCACCGGGATATTGGCTCCCGCGAAGCGGTAGTGATTGATCGACGTGGAGGGCACGATCCCGCGGCTGAACACCGGGAACTGCAGGCGTTTGATCTGCAGCAGGTCGCGAACAGAGGCGTCCACCACGGCGCCGGCCAGCCCGCGATACTTCATGGCGGTGGACATGAGGCCGCCGATGCCCGCGATATCCAGGCCGTCCTCGAGCACCATCACATAGACCGAACCGGCGGGCGCGGCGTCGATAGCGTCCAGCATCCCTTGTGATGCAGCGGCGCCTTCGTGGTGCTCCTCCTTCTTCAGCAGCACCGTAACGGCGGGGCCCGCGAATTTGGCGGTGAAGATGGGCCGCATGTCGTGCGACATGTAGATGCGCTGCCCGTAAAGTTGTTCGGCAGCATCGGCGACGGAGGCGACTTCCACCAGGCGCAGGCCCTCCACCAACGGATCGGCGGCGCGTTGAGCGAACAGCCAACCAGCCGCCACCAGTGTCAGGACGGCGCCGGCCAGCAACAGCAGTCGGAGTTTCATGCTGGAACACATATCACATTTGGGCGTGTGTTACTTAAGCCAGGGGCGGCGGCGCGAAGCCCCCGGTGATTTCCGCGATCCGCCCGGCGATGTCGATGGGAGTGGCGTCTTCCAGATACGGTCCCAGGATCTGAATGCCGCAGGGTAGTCCTTCGGGCGTCCGGCCAACGGGACAAACCGTGGCGGGGTTTCCCGTCAGGGTCGCGTGGAAGATCCATTTCAGCATGTCCAGATAAGGCCGCGGCCCGCCGGGTGTGGCGATTTTACGTTCCAGCATGTTGGCGCTGTGATCGTGCCGGAACGCCGTGACAAAGTCCACCGGCATAAGGAAAGCGTCGTGGTCGCGGAAGTAATGCTGCCATACGCGGCGGGCGGCGATTTGCGCGCCCACCGCCGTTCCCCAGGCGCGATGGGTGGTCGGGTCGTCGGGCAGCACGGCCGCGCCCAGCAAGGTGAAGTACGCGCCATAGCAATCCGCCAGCTTCAATCCTGCGGGCCAACCTTGTTCCAGTCTGGCGCCCGCCTTTCCGAGCGTCCCGATGGTGTCTTCCAGCCGGTGCCGAACGTCCGGCGTCACCGGGCAGAAGGGATCGTCCACCACATAGCCGATGCGATAGTCGCCCAGGCGCGCGCCGCGAGCCGCCGGGAGCCTCCAGGAGTAAGCCAGGCGCTGCACGCCCGTGGGTCCACCGGTCACATGCATGGCCAAGAGCAGGTCGCGCGGGCTGCGGGCCAGCGGGCCGTTCACGGAGAGCCGGTCCGGCGCAGGATTGGCTGTGGGCGGGTCCACAAAGCCTTCAGCGGATATGACCCCAATGGTGGGCTTGTGTCCGAACACGCCGCAGAAATGCGAAGGCGTGCGTATGGACCCGCCGATGTCGCTGCCCAATTCCAGAAAGCCCATGCCGCAAGCCAAAGCCGCCGCACCGCCGCCCGTGGACCCACCCGATGTCCGTTCGGGATTCCAGGGATTGTTAGTGGTGCCCGCCACATCGTTGTAACTTTGGAAGTCGGAAGCCCACTCCGGCAGGTTGGTCTTACCGACGATGATGGCGCCGGCGTCGAGCAACCGTTGCACCGGGGGCGCATTCTCCTTGGGCACGTTGTTGGCGAACATTTTGGCGCCGCAGGTGGAGCGGATGCCGGCAGTCTGTTTGTCGTCCTTCATCAGGATGGGAACGCCGTGCAGCGGACCTGGCAGGCGGCCCTGCGCGAGCGATTCGTCAGCCGCCTTCGCGCGCATGAGTGCCTTTTCTTCCACCAGCGTGACGAAGGCGTTTACGCGGCCGTTGTATTTGTGGATGCGATCGAAGACGTGCGCGGTCAGTTCGCGGGATGAGATGACGCCGGAGGCGATGGCTGTAGCCGCATCGGACGCGCTGCCGAAATCAGGGTCGAAGCCGGCCGCGCCGCGCGCGCGCGGCAGGCGGCTGACAAACGGGGCGGCGGCGAGTGCCGTGAGAAGATGCCGGCGGTTGATCATGGCCGAAATTGTAGCAGACGCGGGAGTGGTATCCTTTGACTGAGCGCCTCGGGCGCTTCCGTGTCCGCGGGAAGGGCTGAGCCCACCGAATTTGCAGCATTCGAACCCAATTTTCACTGACGAGCTTCTTTCCGCCCGTTACGCGGACACCGGGCACCGTGAAAGGAGATCGTCATGTCGATTCCTACGCGGCGTCTGCCGCCGCAACCCAGCCTGGAACAATTGCGCAAGCAGGCCAAGGAACTGCTGGCGGCGTATCGCGCCGGCGACGAGGCAGCCATCACGGAAGTGCATCGTTTCGAGCACCGGCCGGCGCAGCCTGCAGCGTTCAGCCTGAGCGACGCGCAGCGCGTGCTGGCGCGGGCCTACGGCTACGAGAGTTGGGCGAAGCTGAAAGCTTTCGTGGACGGCGCCGACGTAGCCCGGCTGGCGGAAGCCGTCAACTCCGGCGACGTGGAGCAGGCGCGGGCGCTGTTGCGAGCCCGTCCCGAACTGGCCGGGATGGATATGGCCGGCGACAACGAGCATCGCGCCCTGCACTACGCTGTGTTGCGCCGGGACGCGGTCATGGTGCGCCTCCTGATGCGGGCGGGCGCCGACGCGCGCCAGGGCATCTACCCCCACCGCGACGCAACTACATCCTTCACGCTGGCCAGAGACCGCGATTATCGGGACATCGTCGCAGTGATTGAGGAGGAGGAGCAGCACCGCCGCGAAGCCATGAGTTGCCCGAATGCTACGGTCTCGCCCGTGCAGGAGCAGATCAACCGTGCGATCCGGGAGGGCGACACCGCCGAGGCGATTCGTTTGCTGGAGGCGGATGAGTCCCTGATCCGCGCATGCGATCGGGACGGTGGGACAGCCCTGCATGCGGCCGCGGGAGCCGGCCGCGAGGAGATGGCGGCGTGGCTTCTCGACCGCCGCGCCAACCCCCGCAAGCAGGACCTGAAAGGCCTCACGCCGCTCGATCGCGCCGCGCTGTCCGCTTATCCGGGTAACGATGCCGCGCAGCGGTTCCCGGCCGTCGCGCGCCGGCTGTTGTATTACGGCGCGGACGTGACCATCCGCGGCGCGGTGGCGTTGGGCGATGGCGAGCGCGTGCGCCAGCTGGTGCTGGCCGATCCCGGCGTTTTGCGGCGAGACATCCACTGGGGCCGGGGCGGACTGCTCAGTCTCGCCGTGAATCACGGGCAAATCGACATGGCGCGGCTGCTGCTCGACTTAGGAGCCGATGTGGACGAGCGCACCGTGCTCGATGAACTGGAGGAGCCCACCCCCAGTTGGGGCATGCCGTTGTGGTTCGCGGCGCTGGCGGGGCAGCGCGACATTGCGGAACTGCTGCTCGATCGCGGCGCGGACCCCAACGCCAACGTGTACGCCTCCGGCTGGCCGCTGCGCAACGCCAAGGACGAGGCACTCAGGCGGCTGTTGCTGGAGCGCGGCGCACGGCAGCAGCCTTACATGGTGGCGGAGGCGCACGATGTCGCCGAGGCCCGCCGGCTCCTGGATGCCGACGCAAGCGAGGAACTGGCCCAGGAGTTGACCTGGTCGGCGGCCTGTCATGGATGTTCCGCGATCGTGGAAATGGCCTTGCCACGGCTCAGTTGGCCCGCCGCCGACCGGCGCTGGAACTGGATCGTGATCCAGCCCATTCGCGGCGTGGAGGACGATTCGCCTCACCTGGAAGGCTTCTTCGCGTCCATGGATGTGCTGCTGCGGCGCGGCATCGACGTGAACGCGGCCAGCCGGTTCGGCCAGACCGCCGTGCATTTTGCGGCCGCCCGAGGAACGCTGAGCGGTGGCCTGCGGGCGCGCTTTGTGGCCATGCTGCTCGACCACGGCGCGCGGTTCGATACACGCGACGATCTGCTGCGGTCCACGCCGCTGGGCTGGGCGTGCCGCTGGGGACGCCCGGAAATGGTCGGCCTGCTGATCGTGCGCGGCGCACCGGTCAACGAGCCGGATGCCGAGCCATGGGCCACACCGCTCGCCTGGGCCGCCAAAATGGGGCATACGGAGATTATCGAAGTGCTGCGTCGGCACGGGGCGCGATGAACCTACCCGAGGTGAAAATACCCGTCGCGCCGGCTCAGATCGACGGGCAGACCGAATAGATCGGCGAGCGCCGTGGCTGTCAGCACATCCAGCTTGCGTCCGTCCGCCACGATGCGGCCTTCGCGCATCAGAATCACGCGTTCGATCTCGGGGATGATATCGGCCAGGTGGTGCGTCACCAGGATGATCCCGATGCCCGCGCGCGCCAGCTTCCGCATGATTTCGCGCAATTCGTGCTGCGCGAACACATCCAGGCTGTTGCTGGGCTCGTCCAGAATCAGCGCGCGCGGACCGTGCACCAGCGCGCGTGCCAGCAACACCCGACGCGCCTCCCCGGACGACATTTCGATCACGGCCCGCTCGGCCAGATGCGGAATTTCAAGCAGCGCCAGGATCTCGCCGGTCTTCCGCTCGATCTCCGGCGTGATGACGTGATACGGCTGCACGCCGACGCTGCCGAAAAAGCCGGACACCACCGCCTCGCGACCCGTAATTTCGCGCGTGCACAGCGCCATCCAGTCGTTGGACACCACCCCCAGCAGCGGACGCAGGTCGAAAATATTCCAGCGTTCCTGCCCGAAGATGGCCATGCGCGACCCCGTGCGCACCAGCGGGTAGCATTCCCGCACGATGGTCTTGATGAGCGTGGATTTGCCGCAGCCGTTCGGCCCCAGGATCGCCACGTGCTCTCCCGCGCCTATACGCAGGCTCAAGTCGCGCAGCACGACCTTTTCGCCGCGCATGACCCACACGTGCTCGAACTCGATGAGGGCGGGCCGCTCAAATGGCAAGCTCCAATGATAGCCTCCTGTGGTCCGGCTGGCCATCGTAAGATATGTAGAGGCAGTGGACGTGCCCTCATGAAGAGTGAAGACTACAGGGAGCGCGTGGTGGATGTGGACACCTGGAAAGTGAAGCTTACTTCCTACAAACTCGGCGATGTCTACCATTGCACGGCTGACAACGTCTCGCCGGGCGCGTGGCTGGCCCGCACTACCGGCGCCACGCGCGAAGAGGCGGAACAGAAGGCCCTGGAGCGCGCGCGTCAGTTGCTCTCCCGCACGCACCGCCACGAGGTCTGACCGCCTGCCATGCCCAACTCCCCTAGCAATCATTACGATCTCCCCGCGCTGGCGCGCCAGGAGATGATCGCGGAAGGTTTTCACCCCGATTTCCCGCCCGAAATCGCGCGCCAGGTCGCCGCGCTGCGCGCGCATCCGCCGCAGGCTCCCAATGGCGCGGTGAAGGATCTGCGCGGCCTGCTGTGGTCCTCGATCGACAACGACACCTCCCGCGACCTCGATCAGATCGAGGTGGCCGAGCGCCTTGCGGACGGCGGCATCCGTATCCGCATCGGAATCGCGGATGTGGATGGCGGCGTCCCTAAGGGATCGCCCATCGACGCACACGCCGCGGCCAACTGCACCACCGTATATACCGGCGTCAAAGTCTTCGCCATGCTGCCGGAGGATCTCTCCACCGATCTCACCTCCCTGAACGAGCACGCCGACCGGCTCTCGGTAGTGGTGGAGCTGACCGTCGCCGCCGATGGTTCCGTGCAGGCCGGCACCGCCTACCGCGCGATTACGCGCAACGCCGCGCAGTTGGCCTACAGCTCCGTGGGGCCGTGGCTCGAGGGGCAGGGCGCGCCCCCCGCGAAAGTGGCGGCGTCGCCGGATTTGCAAGCGCAGCTCCGGTTACAGGACGAAGCCGCGCAGAAGCTGCGCGCGATGCGCCATCAACTGGGCGCACTCGACCTGGACCGCACCGAAACTGAACCCCTCATGACGGATGGTCACGTGACCGGTATCCAGTCGCGGCATCGCAATCGTGCTACCCAGTTGATCGAGGACTTCATGGTCGCGGCCAACGGTGTGATCGCGCGGCTGCTGGCCGATGCGCACGTATCGTCGATCCGCCGCGTGGTGAAGGTTCCGGAGCGCTGGGACCGCATCGTGGAACTGGCCGCCCAGGCTGGCGAGCGCCTGCCGGCCGATCCCGACTCCGGCGCCCTCAATCAGTTCCTGATGAAGCGCCGGACGGAGGATCCGCTGCATTACGCTGATCTGTCGCTGGCCGTGGTCAAGCTGATGGGCCCCGGAGAATATGTGCTGGAGCGTCCCGGGGACACCCCCATCGGCCACTTTGCATTGGCGGTGCACGATTATACGCACTCCACCGCGCCCAACCGGCGCTTCGCCGACCTGGTCGCGCAGCGCCTGGTCAAGGCGGCGTTGACGCACCAGGCCACGCCATACGGCGACGCGGAATTGGATCAGGTGGCGCGCAACTGCACCACTCGGGAGGACGCCGCGCGGAAAGTGGAGCGCGCCATGGGCAAGCGCATCGCCGCGGTCGCCATGCACGACCGCATCGGCCAGGCGTTCCCCGCGGTAGTCACCGGGGTCACGCCCAAGGGCACGTTCGTGCGGCTGGTATCGCCGCCGGTGGAAGGGCGCCTCATGCGCGGCGAACAAGGGCTGGATGTGGGCGACCAGATCCGCGTGACGCTGCTCAATACCGACCCGGTGCGTGGATTCATCGATTTCGCCAGGTCGTAGCTCTACTCCAACCCCGCGCGCGCCAGCATCTCCAGAAACTGCCGGCCGGTGCGCATATCCATGGCCTGCGCCACCAGCTTTCCTTCGCGGTCGTACACGAAGCTCTTGGGGATTCCTTCGACGCGGAAAAGCTCGTTCACCTTGCGCCCCGGGTCGAGCAGGATCGGATAGCTGAAGTGATGCTCCGCGATAAATGGTCCAACCTTCCCGGCGTCTTCGTCCGAAACGGCTAGAATCACAAGCCCGCGCGGTCCGAACCGCTGATACAGCGCTTCCAGATCGGGCATTTCCTTCCGGCAGGGCGGACACCACGTGGCCCAGAAGTTCACCAGTACGACTTTGCCGCGCAGTTCCCCCAGCGTCCACCGCCTGCCGTCCAGGTCCTGGAGCGCGAAGCCGGCCGTCTGGCGGCTTTTTTCATCGGCCTCCAGTTTGGCCATGGCCGCCGCGAACTGCGGGTCGTCGAGGGACACGTTGACGTGCTCGTAGCGCACGAGTTGTGCTAGCGTCACATACGGCATCGCCGGCCGATCCTGGAGGGGCACGGGTTGTTCACGCAGGGTCTGCGCCAATGTGGCGGCCACTTCCTGCATCGCGTCGCGGCCGGGATCGCCCTCGGTCGCCAGGTTGGCGAGCGACTCCGCCAGCATTGCTTTATTGCCGCCGGCGGGCAGTTCGCGGATCTGGATAGCGAGCTGCCGCGTCACCCGTCCGCGATCGTCATCCGGCAGGCTGCGCAGGCCGCGCAGTTGCTCGACGATCGGCTTTTCTTGCCCGGTCCAGGTTATCGCCTGCTTCTGCGCGCCCGGAAGCGAGGCGGTGGCGGCTAGCAGTGCTCCTATGAAAACTGCGCGGCTTCGTGCGGCGGTCATCAGTTCCGATGGTACCTCACCGGTTGAAGGGTAGCTCGCTGGTTCAATGAAACCCGCTCACTTTCCCGCGCCTGCCGCCTGCTTTAACAGCCACTCCTGGCTGTTAACCGCCCGTTTGCTTGTGGAAGTCGCGCGGCGCACGTAGGTCCCGTCACTTTTCATCTGCCGGCCCTTGACCGTGTCCGCGAGATAGACTGCCAGGATCTCGTCGCGCACGTGGCGGATCAGGTCCGTGCCTTCCAGGGGAAACAACACCTCTACGCGGCGGTTGATGTTGCGCGGCATCAGGTCCGCGCTGCCCAGATAGATCTCTTCACTCCCGCCGTTGCGGAAATAGTAAATGCGGCTGTGCTCCAGAAAGCGGCCGACCACGCTGGTCACCTGTATGTTGTCGCTGATGCCGGGAACCCCGGGCCGCAGGCAGCAGATGCCGCGCACCAGCAGGTCGACTTTGACACCCGCTTGCGACGCCTGATACAGCAGCTGGATCACCTGCGGATCCACCAGCGCGTTCATCTTGAAGATCAAGCGCCCTTGCTCGCCCTTGGCCTGCAGCGCGATCTCGCGGCGGATCATGGATTCGAAGCGATCGCGCAGGTTTACCGGCGAAACCAGCAGCTTCTGATAGTCTTTCTTGGCCGAGTACCCGGTGAGGTAATTGAAAAGGTCGGTCGCGTCGGAGCCCACCTCGTCATCGCAGGTCAGCATGCCGATGTCGGTGTAGAGGTGCGCGGTCACCACGTTGTAGTTGCCGGTGGCCAGATGGATATACCGGCGAATGGCGCCCGCTTCGCGGCGCACCACCATCAGCAGCTTGCAGTGCGTCTTGAGTCCAAGCAGGCCGTAGACCACGTGCACGCCTTCGCGCTCCAGCGCGCGGGCCCATTCGATGTTGCTCTCCTCGTCGAAGCGCGCCTTCAATTCCACCAGCACGGCCACCTGCTTGCCCTCTTCGTTGGCTTCCAGCAAGGCTTCCACCACCGGCGAATTCCGCCCGATGCGGTACAGCACCATTTTGATTGCCAGCACACCGGGATCCCGGGCCGCCTTCTTGAGAAAATCGACCACCGGCTGGAAGGAATCAAACGGATGGTGGAACAGAATGTTCTGGCGCCGTATGAGCGCGAAGACATCTTCTTCGGCAGTGGCCGCCGCCAGCGTCTTGGGGACGGCGGGCAGAAACGGGGCGTCCTTCAGATCCGGCCGGTCGAGCGCGTAGAGATGCATGAGGCGGCTGAGCGACAGTGGGCCATGTACGCGGTACACCTGGCTGGCATCGATTTCCAGATTGTTCGCCAGGATATCCAGGATGTGCGCCGGCATATCGTCGCTGACCACCAGCCGCGTCACGCTGCCGAAGCGCCGCTGGCGCACGCCCTCCTCGACGCTTTCGAGCAGGTCCTCCGCCTCCAGTTCCTTGATGGCGATGTCGGCGTCGCGGGTGACGTGAAAGGGATGCGCCTCGATCACGTCCATGCCACGAAACAGCGCCGGCAGGTTGGCCGAAATCACCTGCTCCAGCCAGACGAAAGTCTCATCCCGCGGCGCCCGCTTGCGGCTCTTCTTCCGCGGCCGCTTGAGCGGTACAAACTGCGGCAGCGAGTCCGGCACCTTGATGCGCGCGAAATGCTCAACGCCGTCCTTGTCGCGAATCAGCACGGCCAGGTTCAGGCTGAGATTGGAAATATGTGGAAACGGCCGGCCGGGGTCGAACGCCAGCGGAGTCAGTACCGGAAAAACTGTCTCGTTGAAATACCGGTCGGCGACCGATAGCTGCTTTTCGTTCAGAGCCGCATAGTCCAGAATCTCGATTCCGGCTTCGCCCAAAGCCGGCAGTAGCTGCTCGTGGAGGCATTTGTGGGCGTCCGCGAGCAGTTTCTTGGCTTCCCGTCGAATGGCCACCAACTGCGCTGTCGGATGCATCCCGTCGGGGCCGACGTCCAGAATTCCGGCATCCACCTGGTCGATCAGGCCCGCCACCCGCACCATGAAGAACTCATCCATGTTGGAGCCGACTATGGAAAGGAATTTCACGCGCTCCAGCAGCGGATTTCGCTCGTCCTGCGCTTCCTCCAACACGCGGAACTGGAAGGAGAGCAGACTGAGCTCGCGGTTGATGTACAGCTGCGGCGAATTCAGCGGCGGCGGTTCCAGGGGCGGACTGCTTTTCCGCGCGGCCGTGGCTTTAGCCTTCTTTGGTGTCATGCGCTTACGCCGGACGGGCACGTCTGTACAGTTTACCTCGATCCGGCATTAGGGCACGGCAGGCCTTGCGACGATCCGCTGGCAGCCGGCATCTATGGTAGGGACAGGAGGCACGCATGAAGGTTGTAGCTGTTCAAGCGCCCGGCGCCGATTTCGGCGTCGTCGAGCGCGCCATTACCAATCCAGGCCCCGGCACGGTGCGCATCAAGGTCGCCGCGTGCGGTGTCTGCCATAGCGATTCGTTCGTGAAGGAAGGGCAATGGCCGGGCCTGGAGTATCCCAGGGTTCCGGGGCATGAAGTAGCCGGCGTGATTGACGCAGTCGGACTGGACGTCACGGCCTGGTCGGTGGGAGATCGCGTAGGCGTTGGCTGGCATGGCAACCACTGCGGCGAGTGTGAAGCCTGCCGCCGGGGCGACTTCATCAACTGCTTGCGCCTGCAAATCACCGGCTTCAACTTCGACGGCGGCTACGAGCAATATATGATCGCCCCGGTGCGCGGGCTGGCGCGCATTCCCGAGGCGCTCACTTTCGCGGAAGCCGGACCGCTGCTGTGCGCCGGTGTGACCACCTACAATTCGCTGCGCCACAGCGGCGCCATGCCCGGCGACATTGTGGCCATCCATGGAATCGGCGGCCTGGGCCATCTGGGAGTGCAGTTCGCGCGCCACTCCGGATTTCACGTGGTTGCCGTTTCGCGGGGCAAGGACAAGGAAGAGCTGGCGCTGAAACTGGGGGCCCACCGCTATCTGGATACCGACTCCGTGAACGCCGCCGAAGAACTCACGAAGATGGGCGGCGCCAAGGTGATTCTGGCAACCGCGCCGAGCGGCCGGGCCATCGCGTCGCTGGTGGATGGACTGGGGATAGACGGAACCCTGCTGTCGATCGCCGCCGCCATGGAGCCGATGCCTATCTTGTCGGTCCAATTGATTCATAACCGCCGGTCGGTGCGCGGCTGGCCCGCGGGCACGTCGAAGGATTCCGAAGACACCCTGAACTTCTGCGCGCTGACGGGGATCCGGCCCATGATCGAGCAGTTCGCGCTGGAGGATGCCGCCAAAGGCTATGAGCGGATGATCACCAATAAAGTGCGGTTTCGCGCGGTGCTCGTGAGTTAGCGGACGCGGCTTGGGCGCCTCTACGCCGCCGCGGGCTGAAACTTCACCGACACCAGCTTCGACACTCCCGGCTCTTGCATGGTCACCCCATACATCGCCTGCGCCGCCTCCATGGTCTTCTTGGAGTGCGTGATGATGATGAACTGCGTCTGCGTGGACATCTCCCGCAACAGGCGCGTCAGCCGCTCGATGTTGGCTTCGTCCAGGGGTGCATCCACTTCGTCCAGGATGCAGAACGGGCTCGGCTGATACCGGAAGATCGCCATCAGCAGCGCCACCGCCGCCAGCGCTTTCTCGCCGCCCGAGAGCAGCAGCACGTTCTGCAGCTTCTTGCCCGGCGGCGAGGCCACGATGTCGATGCCCGAATCCGCCAGGTTGGTTTCGTCGGTCAGCCGCATCTCGCCCGTGCCGCCGCCGAACAGCGTCTGAAACGCCTCGCGGAAGTTCTGGTTGATGTGCTCGAAGGCATCCGCGAATTTCTGCCGCGAAACCTGATCGATCTCCGTGATGGCCTTCTCGGTGTCGCGAATGGAATCCAGCAGATCCTGGCGCTGCGCGCTCAGAAAGTCCTGCCGCTGCCAGGCTTCCTGATACTCTTCCATGGCCTGCGCATTCACCGGCCCCAGCGCTTCAATTTTTCCGCGCACTTCTTCGTACAGTTTCTCGGCTTCGGCAATAGCGTCCGGATCGGGCGCCATCTCGTCCGCCGCCAGCTCCTGCACGGCGCAGTTCAACTCCTTGCGGCTGGTTTCGTCCAGATACTTCAGCTCCGCCTGCCGCTTCACCAGCTCCACCTCGATCTGCGAACGGCTCTGGTGCGCTTCTTCCACGCGCATGCGGAGCTGTTTCAGCTCATCTTCGGCGGCGGCCAGCCCATCGCGCATGCGGGCTTCATCCGCGGCCAGCTGATTCACAGCGGATTCGGTCCGCAGCGCCTGCTCGGCCAGGCCCGCCAACTTACGGTCCAGCTCGATGTTGTCGGCCAGCAGGCCGGCGCGGTGCACGCCCAGCCGCTCCATCTCCGCCCCGATGGCGGAGAGCCGCGAACCGGCTTCCCTGTGCTGCGCTTCAATGCGTCCCATGGCCGCGCGCTCGCCGCGATGCCGCTCCTCAAGTCCGGCCAGCTCCGCGCGCAACGCCGAGTGATCCTCGCCGAGCGTCGCCGCTTCCAGCTCGAGCTTCTCCAGGAACTGCCGCTGATCGTCCAATTCCTGTTCGCGCTGCTCGCGCAGATCTTCCTTCTCCCCCACGGCCCGCTGGCTCAGCTCGCGCTGCTCCAAAGAACGCTCGGCATCCCGCTTCAAGCGATCCAGATCCAGGCGCGCCACGGAAAGGCGCGAGTTGGCGCGGCTGGTATCGTCGCCCAGCTTGCGCATTTCATGTTCCAGCGCCACCCGGTCTTTTTCGCGCGACTGCTGTACGCCGCGCAGTCGCTCCAGCTCGGCCTCCAGAATGGCGATCTCGCGGTCCAGATCCTCCAGCCGCGCGACCTGCTCGTCGAGCGCCTTCTGCCGGCCTTGCAGCACAACGGACAGCTCGCGCGACTCGCGCTTCATGGCCAGCGGCCCGCTCGCGCTCTTTTTTCCGCCGGTCACCGTGTGGCCGTGATAGCAGAGCCCGTCGGTGGTGAGGAAATAAAGGTGCGGATAGCTGGTCGCCAGGCGCTGCGCGGCAACCCGGTCCTCAGCCATGAAACACAACGAAACGCGCGGCAGCAATGTGCGCGCGCGGTCGGTGAGGCCGTTCGTCAAACGCAGCGAATCGCTCAGCCGGGAAAGGATGCCGGTCTCCGGACCGATGGGCGGCTCGGGCAAATGGCCGTTGCCGTTGCCGTTCTTTTCCGGATGCACCAGGAAGGTAGCGCGGCCGTCGAGTTCGGCGCGCAGGAAATCGAGGCCGCGGTCGGCCTGCGACCAGCTCTCCACCACCACGTACTCCAGCTCGTCGTGCAGGAATTCCTCGGCGGGCTTCTCAAACTGTGGATCGACTTCCACAAAATCGGCCAATACGCCTTGCGGGCGCAGGTCGCCCGCCTTGCCCTTTTCGAGCTCGGCGAATAGCCGCTTCACCGATTCGGTGGTGTAGCTGCGATGCGCCAGAACTTCCTCGAGCGATTCCTTGCGGGCCTTCAACTGCGAGCATTCCGTGCGCAGTTGGTCGATACGGCCGCGCACTTCGATGGCGCTCTGGCGCCGCACGCCGAGATCCTCTTCCGTGCGCTGCCGTTCGCCGGTGACCGCTTCGAGCTCGAGCTGGCGCTGCGCCATTGTTTCGGAAAGCGCACCGCGGGCGGCGGCCAGGCGCTCCAACTCCGCAGCCGCGGCCTGCTCATCTTTTCCCACGCGCGCCGTTTCGCGCTCGATGCCCGCCAGGTATTCGTTCATCTGCGCGAGCTGATTGCGCAAAGTCGAGACTTCCCCCAGCAGCCGCAGCACCGCCGTGCGGCTGGCTTCGATGGTCTGTTCGCGCTCGCGAATGGTGGCCTGCAGTTCCTCGCGCAGGCGGTTCTTTTCCAGCATGCGCTCCCGCGATTGGCCGATCTGCTGGTCGAGCGCCGTTACCTGCTGCTGGTGGCCGTCCAGATCGGCGGCCAGGTGGCCGAGCCGGACTTCCAACTCCTGCGACTCGCGCTCGGCCTGCGCTATCCGCTGCTCGATGGCGCCGCTCTCCTTCACCTGCGATTCCAGGCGCCCGCGCGTGCGTTCGGTTTCCACCTGACACTCGGCGAGTTCCTGCCGCAACGCGGTGAGCTGCTGCTCGGCCTGGTAGGACTGGCCCCGCAATTCCTCGTGCGCCTGCTCTTTGGCGGCAACTTGCTCGGTCAGTTCGCGCAGCCCCGTGGTGGCGAGATTCAGGTCCAGAGCGGCCTTGGCGGCTTCGCGCTCCAGCATCCGGAATTTGCCCGAGAGGGCTAAGCGCAGGCGCGCATCCATCTCCGTCTTCAATTCGGCGTAGCGCCGGGCCTTGGCGGCCTGCCGCTTCAGCGAATTCACCTGCCGGGTGACTTCTTCCAGGATGTCGAAAACCCGCGCCAGGTTCTGCTTGGCGCTTTCCAGCTTGGCTTCGGCCAGCCGTTTGCGTGTTTTGTACTTGGTGATGCCGGCGGCTTCTTCGATGACCGCGCGCCGGTCCTGCGGCTTGGAGCTGAGGATCTGGCCAATGCGCCCCTGCTCGATGATCGCGTAGCTTTCCGGGCCCAGCCCCGTTCCCATGAAAATATCCTGGATATCCCGCAAGCGGGCCATATGGCCGTTGATCAGGTATTCGCTTTCACCCGACCGGTACAGGCGCCGCGTAACCGTGAACTCGCCGTTCTTGGCGTGTGCGGCGGTGATCGGGATTGGGGTGGCGTGCGGAAGTACGTGGCCGTTGGCGCCGGCGGCCGCCGCCGCTATTTCGTGCGCTTCCTGGTACAGCATCGGATCCACCAGCGTCATGGTGACGGCTGCCAGGCCCAGAGGTTTGCGGTCCCGCGTGCCCGCGAAGATCACGTCCTCCATGCGCGCGCCGCGCAAACTCTTCGCCGATTGTTCGCCAAGCACCCAACTGATGGCATCGCTCAGGTTCGATTTGCCGCAGCCGTTGGGACCTACGATGGCCGCAATACCGCCGCCATTGAAGCGCAGTTCCGTGCGGTCACAGAAAGACTTGAAGCCCTGTACTTCGACACGCTTTAGTTTCAGCAAAACTGTTTACCTCGTCTTGCCCCGGGGGATCGTAACCATACTAAACTCGTCCAAGGCAAAAGTAAAGCACTTGGTGCACTGTAAAAAGGGTTACTCAGGATTCACCCCCAAGATGTTGTGCGGTGTACGACGGCCAACGCGGCGGGCGCTTTTCCTGAAACGCGCGCACACCCTCCTGGAAATCGGCGCTGTGGAAGACGTCGTTGCGGATCTGGCGGGCCAGGGCTCCAGCCTCTTCCCAACTTTTGCCGCGCGCCTCGCGGACGAACTTGAGCCCGGCGCGGATGGCGGTTGGGCTGTATTCCGCTATAGCGCCGGCGACCTGGCGGGCCCGCTCCATCAGCCCCGCGGGTTCGATCACCTCATGGACCAGGCCATAATCGCGGGCTTCGGCGGCTACGAAGATCTTACCGAACAAAGCCAATTCCGTTGCGCGCCGCTCGCCGACCGCCGCAACAACTGTGCGAAATATAACGAAAGGCCAGAGGCCGATGCGGATCTCGGTGAGCCCGAAAGTGGCATCTTCGGCCGCCAGCACGATATGACAGTTCGCGGCCAGGCCCGTGCCTCCGGCCAGGGCCGCGCCTTGCACGGCGGCGATCAGCGGCTTCGTCATGCGCAGTCCCGCTGTAAAAATGCGCTCGTGCACCTCGTTGACGGAACTGGCGGCGGGTGTAAGCACCTCATGCAGATCCATGCCGGCGCAGAAAGACTTGCCGTTGCCACTGAGCAGGACGGCGCCCACGCTGGCATCGGCGTCAGCCTGCTCCAGGGCGTCGCCCAGAGCGCTGCACAACTCCAGATTGAGCGCATTACGCCGGTCCGGCCGGTTGAGGGCAAGCTGCAGAACGCGGCCCTGGCGGCTAATCTGTAAGGTCTCGCTCATCGACATCGATCTCCATGGCCAGCAGCGCGGCGCCCAGCGTCTTGCCCTGCGCGTCGGTGCGCAACGAAACCGTACCCCCTCCGCCCAGGCCGCGATGCAGCAGCAGGTTCAGCGCGTGCAGGTTGGGGAGTTCAAAGCGCTCTACATCTCCTAACACCAGCTCGCCGAAAAATGCCTTGACGCGCGGCGGCGTTACCTCTTGCAGCAGGATCGGATAGTAGTGCGGCTGCCACGCAATCACTCCGATGTTAGAGATGTCGCCCTTGTCTCCGGAACGGGTGTGGGCGACACGCCAGAGCGGCACTTTCATGCAACCACCTCCACGCGCGTGTGGATTTCCTTGCGCGGAACCAGCGCCGGCCAGTAGGCCACGATCTGCCGCACCTCGGGCCGGCCTTCTCCATAGCCGGTGCCGCCCGGAGGACCGGTAAGCACTAGTGGAATCATTTCGCGCGTAAAGCGGTCGACGGCGCGTTTGTCGGAGCCGCGCACGCTGATACGCACCTGCACCTCCGGCGGATCGTTTACCGGCCGTGCGGCGGGACCGTGGCAGGCATTCACGCCGAAGTACTCGGTGTGGGTCTCGTCGAAGCGCAGGCCCAGCTGTTCCAGGCGCTGGCGAGTGATGCGGTCCGCCGCGCGGGCCTTCTCGATCGCCTGCGGCCAACTGTAGACCAGGGTTCCGGATGCCTTCCATCCGGCGTGATAGCTGATCGACGCTTTGAGCATGGGCGGGCGCGGTCCGCCCCGGACACCGCGGCCCTGGACGCGGTCCGGGCCGGCATCTTCCAGGCGCAGCGAGGTGAAATCGGCCACGCAATCCGGCGTCATATATTGGCGGGGATCGCCAATCTCGTAAAGAAGCTGCTCCTTGATGCCGTGGGAATCGATGCGTCCGCCCGTGCCGGGATGTTTGGTGACCGCAAACGATCCGTCCGGCTCACCTTCAACAATTGGATAGCCGATGTTGGCCAAATCCGGAATGTTCTGCCAGTCCACCTGGCAGTTACCGCCGGAGCATTGCGCGCCGCACTCGATGATGTGTCCGGCGACGATGCCGGACGCCAGCTTGTCGTAATCGTCTGGGCGCCAGCCGAAGCGCTGGATCATAGGCGCCAGCACCAGCGCGGCATCCGCGCAGCGGCCGGAGATCACCACGTCGGCGCCCGTAGCCAGCGCTTCGGCCAGTGGAAACGCCCCGATATAAACATTGGCGCTGAGGATGCGGTCGCGAATCGTCGAGAGCGGCTCGCCGGTATCGATGTTGAGCATCTCATAGCCCTTGCCCAGGAACTCGTCGATGCGGCTCAATACATCATCGCCCAGCACTACGGCGACCCTCAGCCCGGGCGCGGCTTTCAGCACCGCCCGCGCGCAGGCCACCGGGTTCACGCCGCCGGCATTGGCGACCACCTTGATGCCGCGATCACGCACTTGCCGCGCGATTCGCCCGATGAGCGGCGGAAAATCGCGGGCATAGCCGAGTTGGGGGTCGGCCTGCCGCTGCTTCTGCAGGATCGACATGGTGACCTCCGCCAGGTAGTCCAGCGTGAGGTAATCGATCGGGCCGCCTTCCACGAGACGCACCGGCGCCTCCAGCCAGTCACCCCAGAAGCCTTGACCGTTAGCGATGCGAATCATAAAAACAATTAGCCGCAGATGAACGCAGATGAACGCGGGTAAGACCGGTTCTTATCGGCGTTAATCGGCGTTCATCGGCGGCTGATTTCATAGTGTTTCGAGCACGAGCGCCTCGCCCCGCGGGCGATGCAGCGTTACTTCCAGCGCCATCGTCAGGATTTGGCGCGTGTCCAGCGGGTCGATCACCGCATCGCAGTGCCCGCGGGCGGCGGCGTAGCGCGCGTCCAGCCAGCTTTCATAGTCTGCCTTGGTCTTGTCGATGGCGGCCTGAAGTTGCTTTGGCAGCGGCTCCCCGCTGGCCTTGTATTTTTCCAGTTCCACCGAGAAGAGCGCCTGCACGGCGGAATCGCCTTCCATCACTCCGATGCGCGCCGTCGGCCAACTGAATGTGAAATGCGGCTCGAAGCCCTGCCCCGCCATGGCGTAGTAGCCCGCGCCGCTCGCGTGGTTCAGCGTCAGAATGATCTTCGGCACCGAGGTGCATGACATGGCCTCCACCATATCGGCGCCGGCGCGCACGATGCCTTCGCGCTCGGCTTCGGGACCCACCATGAACCCCGAGACGTCCTGTAGATAAATCAGCGGGTGGCCCAGCCGCTCGTTCAATTCCACGAAATACGCGACCTTGCGCGCCGATTCCGTATAAACGATGCCGCCGATACGCGGCCGCCCTTCGGATCGCAGGAAGCCGCGGCGATTGGCAATGATGGCTACCGGGTGGCCGCACAGGCGCGCGTTGGCGCACAGCATCTCCGGCGCATATTCAGGCTGGAATTCGGTGTAATCGCCGGCGTCGAAAATGCGGAAGATGACTTCTTCGATTTCGTAGGGAAGGCGGTGATTCTCAGGCAGCACGCCATAAATGTCGTCGGCAGGGCGCGCGGGCGGGTTGCCCTGCGAAAGCCCGGGCGGCGCCGGTAGATCGCGAAACCGCTCCCGGATGCGCGCCAGGCATTCAGCATCGTCCTTGGCCATATAATGCGCCACGCCGCTGACGCTGGTGTGCATGCGCGCGCCGCCGATGGCTTCGGAATCGACCACCTGGCCGGTGGCGCCTTTCACGAGGTTCGGGCCTCCCAAGCCCATGAAGCTCGTGCCTTCGACCATGATGATGTAATCGCTGAGCGCGGGAAGATAGGCGCCGCCCGCGATACAAGGTCCCATCACGGCGGCGATTTGCGGCACACGGAGCTTGCGCCGCATAAGAGAATTATAGTAAAAAATCCGCCCGCCGCCATACTGTCCGGGAAATATACGGTCCTGGTACGGCAGGTTGACTCCCGCCGAATCCACCAGGTAGACGATGGGGATGCGGTTGCGCATGGCTATTTCCTGCGCACGCAGCCCTTTGGTAACGGTTTCCGGCCACCAGGAGCCGGCCTTGACGGTTGCGTCACCTGCAATGATCACCGCGTGGCGGCCCTCAATCATGCCGACGCCGGTGACCGAGCCGAGGCCTGGTGCTTCGCCATCGTACTGGTCGTAGGCCAGCAGCAGCCCGATCTCGAGGAAAGGTGTGCCCGGGTCGATGAGCCCGGCAATGCGCTCGCGCGCGGTCATCTTGCCGGCGCGGTGCTGACGCTCCATCTTGGCCGGACCGCCGCCGGCGCGCAAGCGCTCTTCGAGCTTCTTCAGTTGATCGACCAGTAGGCGCATGTGCGCCATACGCGCCACTTTGGAGGCAGGTTCCGGGATTGTGCTCACGTTATGTAAGGGTAGCGCGAAAGAGAAGACCGGGAGGCGCGGGTTACCAGCTCAGCGGCTTCCGGGAGCGGCCGTTTTGCGGGATGCGTCGTCCAGCACCAGAATCCAGTCTCCCTCACCCACCGGCGTGAACTGCCTCTTGCCGGTGGTGGGGAATTCGCCGGCCGCATCGGCTGCTCCGGTCCGCGGGTTGTACCACCAGGCCTTGGCCGCCGCGCCCGCCATCTTGGTCATGTCCACGGTGAGTGCGCGCGCGGTCGGTAGATACGCGATCACCGTACCGCCATCCGGTGTACGGGCCGCCGCCAGGTAATCCAAACCCCGGAATTCGCCGAGGCCGTCGACAACCACTTCGTGCTTTTCGTCCGGGACCAGTTGATCCCAACGCCGGGAACGAAACAGGGCGTTCAGCCGGATTATGTCCTGGCTGCCGGGTGAGTCCAGCGCTGCCTCCCAACCTGGATCAAACAGCCAGATAGGCCGGTTCCCCATGAATTGACCCGTGGCGCCGCATAACACCGCCCAATAGGCCTGCCTCCTGATCTGTACCGCGGAAGCGTTATGCTCGCCCTCGTAAGTCGTTTCAACCAAGACGAACGGCATGTGAGGCATGCGGTTGTAGTCCGCGAGCAGCATCCGGTGCACGATGCCGTAGGTGTAGGTGGTGTTCAAGTCCAGCCATCCGTCGTTCTTGTATTGGTCGATGGCGGAGTTCTCCGGATGACAGTGCGCCGTGAACACGTGCCGGGTGTCGAACTCCCGGATGCCGGCGGCCACGGCGTCCACATCCGCGCGGGCCGTGTCGGGGTTGCGGTCGCCGCCCATCAGCCAGACCAGGTTGTCGAAGCCGCGGTAGCGCTTGCCGACATACCTTCCCCAGCCGCGGCACTTCTCCGGACCATTCGCCAGCGCCTCCGCGACCCACCCCTCGTCCGTGCCGATGTAGCCCAGGTAGATGGGCGAGAGAAAGACCTGGATACCCTTCTCGGCGGCTTTGCGGATAACCCGGTCGGCGTGCTCGAAGTACTTTTCGTTGGGTGTGGCGAAGTCTCCCGGCGTGGTGAAAGGACCTTCCCCGTAGCGATTGACCGGCCCGCGGAACTTGTGCTCGATCAGGTTGACGATGATGGAATTAAATCCCTGGCGGCGGCGATGCTCCAGATAACGCTCCGCTTCTTCGCTGGTGAGCCCGGAGATGAGGGACCAGGGCGCGTCGCCCTGGGCCAGAAACGGCGCGCCGGACTGGTCCACCAGGTGTCTGTGATCGGCGCCAATGGTCACAGGGTAGGGCCCCGCGCCGGCCAGCAGTAGAGGGCACACCAGGAACAGCGCGCATCGTCCTACGGGAATTGCGCTCACGCCGGTTTCACTTCATCGGCGAGAAATCGGCCGGATCCATGAGCACGGAATCGATCTTGATCACCAGCTTGCCATTGGCCTCCGATTCCTTTTGCACCTTCTGCCACTCCGGATCGTTGCGGAATTCGTCCCAGTTCTTTTTGGCGGCCTCGCGGCTGGCGTGTGCGATGACATAGATCAGCGTGTTCTGCGAGGTGGGCGAGTCCTGCGGCACCCAGTAGGCGATATTGGTCATGCCGTGCTTTTCAAAGATGCGCGTGGTGTGGTTGCGGAAGCGCGCCAGCAGTTCGGGCAGCTTGCCTTCGTAACACGTATACGTGCGCAGCTCGAAGACGCGCGCGTGTTCCTGGGCCCTTAATGGCAGGGCGGTACCGGCGGCGATGAGCACCGCAATGGATAGGACGGTGTTAAGCGACATAGTTGCCAGTTTATCAGGGCACTTGCCGACTGGAATCAGGCGTCACCGGAATGCGAAGCTCTTCTGGCGTTGACAGCATCAAAATAGAAAGGCTCTGTTCTGTTGTCTGCGCCCCCCTGGCGAGGAAACGCGGCACCTATCCTAAGTGAGGTACTTGCTCACGTCCGGGTGGCACGGGTATACTGACATTTTTGATGCCGTGATTATGACGGTGAGAGATGAATACGATCCGCTGGCTCCGCAACGGGAAGCCGCCTTTTTCTATGGGCTTTTTCTGCGCGGCCATCCGGTGGACTCCCTACGGCAGGATATCGACGTGCCACGAACCCTGCTCGATAAATGGATGAAAGCGCACGATTTCGAAGCCCCCTTCCGGGAAAATCTACATCGCGTCTACGTGTACCGCAAACAGGTTCTCGCCATTTTCGACGGCCTGGTCCTGAACGAGCAAAACCGGCCGCGAGTGCAGTAGCCCCGAGCTAACCCTGTAGCGCTACGGCAAAAGCCTCAAACAGCTTCCGCTGGGATGCATCCAGCCCTACCTGATCCTCCGGGTGCCATTGTACCGCCAGGGCAAACCTGTGGTCGTTGAGCTCCAAAGCCTCGATTACCCCGTCCGGGATGGACCGCGCGGTCGCTCGCAAGCCGGCTCCCAACCGGTCCACGGCTTGATGGTGCCGCGAATTCACCGCATGGATACCGGCGCCCAGGATGCCGGCCAGCCGGGTATCCGGTTCAACCAGAATGTCATGTACGGGCGCTGCGGGATCCACGTCCCGCACCCGGTGTGCCGTGGAATTCTCGAGATGCTGGATCAGCGTGCCCCCGCAATGCACGTTGAACAGTTGCATTCCGCGGCAGATAGCCAGCACCGGCAGATCCGCCGCCAGCGCCTCGGACAGAAGAGCGGTTTCCATCTCATCGCGCGCATCGTCGGAAGGCTCGTTTTCCGGATGCGGCCGGTCCCCATATAGCGCGGGATTGATGTCCGTGCCGCCGCTCAACACTAGGCCTTCGACACCCCTGAGTGCCCGGCCATCCTCGGGAGAAATCAATACTGGCTCGATGCCCGCCTGGCGCAGCGCCGCGGCGTACGACTCCGCCTTGGCCGGGTAACGGAACGTCAATGCGGCCCGCCTGTTCACTCCTGGTCTCTGCTCTCCGCCCGGTCGAGGCGCGTCTTGAGCGGAAGGAGCAGGCGCAGCGTCACCAGGTTGATCAGGCTGAGAACAATGGCGATCTCGAAATGGGACTCCGCCACGGCCGCTCCCACCACACCCGTGTTCCAGATGCTTGCGGCGGTGGCCGTGCCGTGCACATTCCCGTTGCCGCGCATGATGGCGCCACCGCCGATGAACCCGATGCCGGTGGTCAGGCCCTGAATGATGCGCGAGCGCGCCGCTACGTCCGGCCCCGCAATGGTATCCGCCAGCAGTACGTATCCGCAACTGGCCATGGCCACCAGCGGAAAGGTCCGCACGCCGACGCTGTGGCCCGCCGTCTCGCGATCCCAGCCGATGGGCAGCGCCAGGAAATACGCCGCGGCGATCTTGCCGGCCGTCACCGCGCACAGATGCCAGTCAATGAGAGTACCGAGCCAAACCATTTGGCTAAGGATAACAACTTCACGTCCGGCTGTCGCTCAGGCCGTTTTGCAACTATAATTGGAGAGGAAAACCGATGGGCGCAACTGTACATACACCGGTGAGAACTCAACAGCTTGCGGGACGAAACCAAAGATTCTCCTTTATATGTTGAAACATTCCGTGCTAATTATGTTTTATGGAGAAGTCCAACCACTCCTCGTTCCTTAAGAGCCTCGCCGTGGCATTTGGCGATGGACTCGCATTTGGCGTGGCCGTGAAACTCGCACAAGGACAGTCTAAGACGCGTGAGGATAATATGACAGACCTTGGTCCCCTGGCGGAAAGGTTGAGAAACGTGGAAGACCATAGAGAGCAGGCTCACATGATTGACAAAGACGGCCTGATGAAGTTCAGCGAGGGCCTGGACGGCCGTGTTCTGGAAAAGGTGATTGTCGCTCTGGAAGCGCGTCTCACCGAACATGTGGGGCAAGTAGACCGGCGCCTGGCTGAAATCGATGCACAGGTCGCGCTCGACTTGAAGGCCGTGGACACGCACACCGCCGCGCAAACCAGCGCCGTAGAAAAAGCCATTCAACAAATCGAGGCCGAGGTCCGTGATTACGTGGCCGCGGCGCAGCAGTCGAGCGCCGAACAGATTGCCGGTGTCGACCAGAAGCTGGTGGCGTTGCAGGATGCCCTGCCCGCCAAATTCCGCGAGATCATCGAGGCTGTGCGCCAGTCGATGGAAGCGCGCCTGGCCCTGGAGCTGAAAGAAATCGAAGACCGCGTGGCCGCGGGCAGGGTGGCTCCCGAGCAGTTGCAGGAGCTCGAAAGCAACGTGCGCGGCGAAGTGGAAGCGCTGGCCGGCCGTCTCACGGCCGATCTGCACGGCCTGGCGGAGCACCAGCAGAGCCAGACGGCGCCGCTGCAGCAGGCTCTGCAACAGCTTGAGACCAAATTGACCACGCTGCGCGAAGAATTGCCTCCTAAGATCCGGCAGATAGTGGAAGCCGTGGAGGCTTCCATGGACGCGCGCATCTCCGCGGGCGATCAGCAGGCAGCCGGCCGGATGAACGTGATCGAGCAGGCTCTGGCCGGCTTGCGCGCGGATTTTCCAGGCGCCGGCGCCTATCAGCAGGCCATCGACGAGAATCTGCGGCGCCACGCCGAACAGGTGGGCGCGCTGGACCAGAAGCTAACTGTCCTGCAGGAGGAACTGCCGCCGAAAATTAAGGCCATTGTCGACGCCGTGCGGGAATCCCTGGATGCACGCCTGGCCGTCGAGCTGCAAGGCGTCGAAGAGAGGCACGCCATCCAGATTCAGCGGACTGAAGATCGCCTGGCCGAGACACAGCAGCAGTTGCGGCAGCAACTGGCGGCCGATTCCAAAACAGATGCTTTGGAGCAGGACCTGACGCAGTTGCGCGCGGATCTCAGAGCCGCGGAAGGCAGAATCGAAACGAGCGACCGGCGCGGCGAGGACCAGGCCGCCGGCGTGGCCGCCGGGTTGGAATCGCTGCAGGTTCGGCACCGTGCCGAGATCGAACAAGTCGAAGCCCGGCTGCGGGCCACCTTTTCGAGCGAGATCCACAATCTGGAAGCCCGGACACCGGACCACTCTCCGGAGCTGGAAAAGGCATTGCAGTACACATCTCTGCTCGAAGCCCGCGTACAAGCGCTCGAACAGAAGCTGCAGCAGAACGCCGCGGAAACCGTGGAGCGCGCCGTCGAGCGGGTTTGGCAGGCCCTGGAAACCCGTTTGCAGCAGCGGCAGGCGGCAGCGCCGCCAGCCCCGCCGCCCGAAACCCTCACCGGGCTGCGGCAAAAATCCACCAGCGCCGAGCAGAGCGTGCTGGATCTGATTGCCGGAATCGGACAACTTTTCGAAAAACCTCCGCAGCGCGCCGTTCGTCCGGAGCCGGAGCCCGAGCCCCCGGCGCCCGAACCCCCGGCGCCCGAAGCCCCGGCACCTGTCGCCGCCGTCGAGATGGAACCCGAGCCGGTGGTGGCGGAGACCGCCGCACCGGAACCGGAGCCCATGGCGCAAGTGGAGCCGGAACCGGTGGCGGAAGCCCATGTGGAAGCGGAGGCTGTAGAACCCGTGCACATGGTCGCGGAGCCGGTTGCGTCGGAGCCCGGCCCGGCCCATACAGAACCCGTGGCGGACCCGGAGCCGCTGGCATTCACCGCCGCCGTAATGCCGGAACCCGTGGCCGAGAAAACGCCGGAGATGGCCGAAGCGCCTCCACCAGTTGCTCCTTACGAGGAGCCCGGCATACCTCCCTTGGTCGCCACCGCCGTCGAAGACGGGCCGGAGCCCGCGCTGGAAGAGAAGCCCCCGGTCATCCTGTTCAGGCCCAAGGAGTCCGGCCGCAAGTGGCGCATTCCGTTCGTTTCATCGTTCCTGCTGATGGCCGTGGCGCTGGCCTGGCTACAGTTCATGTAACGCGGGCCGCACACGTCCTGCTATTCTGTTGTGCTGGAGTTCGATGATCATCTCCAGCGTACGCGCCTTCCTGCTGTCCTATCCGTTGCCGGAGCCGCTGCGGCTGCCCTTCTATGGCGGCGAGCGCACCATCCTCAAACGCGATGCCATGCTGATTCGCATTGCATGCGACGGCGGTCTCGTCGGGTATGCGCCTGGACCGGGCAGCCAGCGAGCACAGTACCTTATCGAGACCATCGTAGGCCCGTTTCTGGAAGGCCGGGCGCTGTCTGATCCCGACGCCTTGCGCATCCAGTTCATGGAAGCGCCCGGGGTGGATGCCGCCGCCATCAGGACCTATTGCGCTGTTGAGGTGGCCCTCTTCGATCTCTGCGCCAAAGCCAAAGGCGTGCCCCTTTCCGAGGAGCTCGGCGGACGCGTGCGTGGCAGCATCCGGTTATACGGCAGCGCCGGCATGTATATGACACCCGAACGGTATGCGGCCGAAGCCGCTGCTGTCGCCGCCCTCGGTTTTCGAGGCTACAAGATGCGCCCTGGTGGCGGGCCGGATCAAGACCTGGAAACCGTTCGCCAGATGCGCCGCGCCGTCGGCCCGAACTTCGACCTCATGGTGGACGCGCATACCTGGTGGCGCATGGGGGACCGCAGCTATACCTTCGATACAGTCGACCAATTGACCCGCGAGATTGCCGAGCTCGATGTGGCCTGGCTCGAGGAGCCTCTGCCGCCGGGTGATCACGAAGCCTATCTGCGCCTGAAGGAGAAAGACTACCTGCCCTTGGCCGGCGGCGAGCACGAACCCGCCGAATCCGGATTCGAGGACCTGATCGCGCGTCAGGCAGTCGACTACATCCAGATGGATGTCTGCTGCCAGGGCGGCTTCTCCGTGGGCCGGCGGCTGCTTGCCGGAATCGCGCGCGCCGGCCTCCGATTCGCGTTCCATAGCTGGGGCACCGCGCTCGAACTGATTGCCGCCGCTCATCTCGGCATCTGTTGGCCGGAAAACGTGGTCGAGTGGCTCGAATATCCGTGCTATTCCGAAGCGGGACGCGCCGGCATGTATCCGTTTCCCCTTGCCGGAGAAATCCTGACAGAGCCGTTGGCGGTCGATCGCGGCCATCTGGTGGTGCCGCGCGCGCCGGGCCTGGGCGTTGCCGTCGATGAGTCCGTGATCGATCGCTATCCCTGGATTCCCGGCCCCTGGTCTTATTTCCGCACCGATTCCCCCGCCGAAACCCGCGCCGTTACCTCCGATCACTCCGCGCAGTGGGAGCAACAATCTGCTTGATGACCCACGGCCGGTACCGTTACTACGACTTGCTGGTGCACGTGTTCGTCGTGATCCTGCTCATCTCCAACCTGGTGGGGCAGAAGATCACCGCCGTGGGTCCGTTCCGCATCAGCGGCGCGCAGTTGCTCTTTCCGATCACTTTTATCTTCGGCGATGTCTTCACCGAGGTTTACGGATACGGCGCTTCGCGGCGGGCTATTTGGATCGGCTTCTTCGCCTCGGCATTGTTGGCCTTGATGGGCCTGTTCACCGTGTGGCTGCCGCCCGCGCCCGGATGGACGGGTCAGGCCGCGTTCGCCACGGTCTTTAACTTTGTGCCGCGGCTGATCGTCGCCAGCCTGGTAGCGTTTTGGTGTGGAGAGTTCGCCAATTCGCTGGTCATGGCCAAAATGAAGCTGCTGACCGGCGGGCGCTACCTCTGGACGCGCACGGTGGGCTCCACGGTGGTGGGCCAGGCCGTGGACACATCCGTTGTCATGGTCCTGGCTTTTGCTGGCAGTCTGAACGCGGGTCTGATCACTAACCTGATCATCTCCGGCTATCTGGGCAAGGTCCTGTACGAGGTGCTGGCCACGCCCGTGACTTATTGGATTGTCGGTTTCCTGAAGCGCCACGAGGGCGTGGATGCGTTCGACCGCAATACGGATTTCAATCCGTTTCACTCGTGAACTCTAATAAATCGGCCAGCACCGCGGTGTGATCACTTCCAGTAGATGCTGGTCCGGATCGCGAAAATACAGGCTGCGCCCGCCGCGCGGCCAGTCCACTGTACTCTCGATCACAATGCCGCGCTCCTCCAGGCGCCGCCGCCAGTCCGCCTCCGCGGAGGCCGGGATGGCGAACGCGGTATGCGTTTGCCCGGAGCCGTCGTGCGGCGGTATCACGCCTCCGGGCGTGGCGGCGGGCGCCAGGGTCCCGCCCGTGCGAAACAGCAACAGAACGTCACGGTCCGCTACACTGAGGGCGCAGAAACGGTCGTCGCCATCTATCCTCCTGAAGTCGCAAACCTCCTGGTAGAACCGGGCGGCACGCTCCAGGTCGTTGACGTACAAGCACGTTTCCACTATTCCGCTGACTGCCGGCATGCACCTCATTTTATCGCCATGCGACCTCGGGCGGCCGACGCGCATCGATACATACTAGCGTCCCCTGTAGCTATGGCCAGACCCGTCCTTCTCACTGTCGACGACGACCCTGAAGTGCTCAGAGCTGTCGAGCGCGATCTGCGCCGCCAGTACGGCCGGAATTATCGGGTGCTTTCAGCCAACTCGGGACAGGCTGCGCTCGACTTGCTCGATAGGCTGCGGCAGCGCGGCGAAGTTCTGGCTTTGTTCCTGGTCGATTACCGCATGCCGCAGCTGAACGGCATCGAATTTCTGTCGCAGGCCATGACGGCCTTCCCGGATGCCAAGCGCGTACTGCTCACCGCCTATTCGGATACGGAAGCCGCCATACGGGCCATCAACGAAATTAAGCTGAATCATTATCTGCTCAAGCCCTGGGATCCGCCGGAGCAGAACCTATATCCCGTCCTGGGCGATCTGCTGGCCGACTGGGAGGCATCTTACCACCCGCCCTTTGATGGTGTGCGGGTACTCGGGACCCGCTGGTCGCGCCGCTCATACGAGCTGCGTGAATTCCTGGCGCGCAATCAGGTGCCCTACCAGTGGATGGACGTGGAGGCCGCCGACCGCGACCTGGAAGTCCGGCGGGCTCTCGACATGCTGCCGGAGGGCGAACGTCACTTTCCGGCGGTTCTGTTCCCCGAAGGCAGTCCTTTGGCCGATCCCACCCACTCCCAGGTGGCGAACCGCATCGGTTTAAACACACGCGCGGGCGCGGAGTCTTACGATCTGATTATTCTGGGCGGCGGTCCTGCCGGACTGGCGGCCGGGGTTTATGGCGCCTCCGAGGGTCTGCGCACCGTGATCGTGGAGCGGGAAGCGCCTGGAGGGCAGGCCGGCCTCAGCGCCCGCATCGAGAACTACCTGGGTTTTCCCTCCGGACTGAGCGGCAGCGATCTGGCGCGCCGCGCCGTGGCCCAGGCCCGCCGCTTCGGCGCGGAAATCTTAGCGCCCCAGGAAGCCACGGCCTTGCGGCTGCAAGACCCTTACCGCATCGTGCGCCTGGCCGATGGCAGCGAGATCTCGGCTGAGGCGCTGCTGATTGCCACCGGAGTGCAGTGGCGCAAACTCGACGTGCCCGGCATGGATCGCCTGACCGGCGCGGGTGTCTACTACGGCGCGGGCTCCACGGAGGCGATTTCCTGCCGCGACGACGATGTGTACATTGTGGGCGGCGCCAACTCGGCGGGCCAGTCCGCCCTGAACTTCTCGCGCTATGCGCGGCGGGTCGTAATGCTGGTGCGCGGCAAGTCGCTGGCGGCGTCCATGTCGCAGTACCTGATCGATGAAATCGGCCGCACCGCGAATATTCACGTGGAATATCAGACCGCCGTGGCGGAGGTGCATGGCCAGGATCGCCTGCAAGCCATCACCATCGAGTGCGCCCAGAGTAACACCCGGGAACGCGTAAACGCCAGCTCCCTGTTTGTTTTTATCGGCGCACAACCCGGCACCGACTGGCTGGATGGATTGGTGGAGCGCGATAAGAATGGCTTTATCCTCACCGGCTCGGCCCTGATGCGCGACGGCAAACCGCCGCGCGGGTGGACCCTGACTCGCCCCCCTGGCCTGCTCGAAACCAGCGTGCCCGGCATCTTTGCCGTCGGCGATGTCCGGCAGGGTTCCGTAAAGCGGGTCGCCTCCGGGGTGGGAGAAGGCTCTATCGCCATCCAGTTTGTGCATCAATATTTGAGTAAGGCGGCTGTATGAGCACAACTACTTCAACCCAACATCCGGCCGGCATTACGCTCGCGGAAGAGTTACGCGTAGTCCCCGCCTTCTCCGACCTGCCCGCGGACGGCCTGGAGTGGTTGGCCGCCCAGATGACCGTGAAGGAGTACGTCCCCGGCCAGGTGGTCATCAGCGAAGGCAGCCCCGCCGACAACATGGTTGTGATTCTGGGAGCCGAGACCCGCTTGCGGGTGGAATCCAAGTCCGATTCCGCCACTCGCCTGTTCCGTGAGCCGACCGTCACGGGTATGCTGCCCTTTTCTCGCATGACCCAATTCCCGATAACCCTCCGGGCGGTCACTCCCACGCGTCTCGCTTTGTTCCCGGCGGCGCGCTTCCCGGAGTTGTTGGAGCGCCTGCCGGTGCTCGGGCCGCGTCTGGTAGCCGTGATGACGGACCGTGTCCGCGAAATCACCAAGTCGGAGGACCAGCAGGACAAGATGGCGGCCCTGGGAAAAATTTCAGCGGGCCTGGCTCACGAATTGAACAATCCCGCGGCCGCCGTGCGCCGCGCCGCCGGCAGCCTGCGCGAAGCCTTCAAGACATTTCGGGATGCGGCCGCCCGTTTGAACACCCACGACCTCACCGCCCGGCAGCGGATGGCAATTCCCGTCCTGGAGCATGACCTTGAGGAACGCGCCACCGCGCCGGCTAAACTGGATACGCTCGAACGCAGCGATTGCGAGGAGGCGATCGCGGAGTGCCTCCAAGAGCATGGCGTGGCGAACGCCTGGGAACTGGCGCCGGCCCTGGCGGATGCCGGCTGCGAAGCAGAATGGTTCGAAGGCATATACGCGCAATTCCCCCCGGAAGCATTGCCCGACCTGCTGTCGCGCGTCGCCGCCTCACTCATTGTCGGCGGCCTCCTCAACGAGATCGATAACTCCAGCGGGCGGATCTCAGAGCTGGTGCGCGCCATCAAAGAGTATACTTACATGGACCAGGGGCCCGAACAGGAAGTGGACATCCACCAGGGTCTCGAAAGCACGCTGCTGATGCTGCGCTACCGCCTCAAACACGGCATAACCGTCCGCCTGGATTTCGACCGCTCCTTGCCGAAGATCTGCGCGCACGGCACCGCGCTCAACCAGGTTTGGACCAACCTGATCGACAATGCCATCGATGCCATGAATGGCAAAGGCGAACTGCGTATCCGTACCGCCGGCGAACTGGATCGCCTGCTGGTGGAGATCGCGGACAACGGCTCGGGCATCCCGGAGGAAATCCGCGCCCGGGTCTTTGAGCCGTTTTTCACCACCAAGGGTGTAGGGCAGGGAACCGGACTCGGCCTCGACACGGCCGCCCGCATCGTGCACGAGCACTTCGGCGAGATTACCGTTCAATCCGTGCCCGGCGACACGCGTTTCCAGATAAGGCTGCCCCTGCCGCGGCCCACAGGAGTCACTTCATGACCCAATGCACGCATACCGCCCAGATCCAGAACGTTACGCCGCACACGCGCGGCTGCGAGGAATGCCTCAAGATGGGCGACACTTGGGTCCACTTGCGGCTGTGCATGATCTGCGGCCACGTAGGTTGCTGCGACTCCTCGAAGAACAAGCACGCCACCAAGCATTTTCATAAGACCGCGCATCCCATCATGCGCTCACTCGAGCCCGGGGAAGATTGGGGCTGGTGCTACATCGACGAAGTGGAACTGGACTTCTGATACGATCAGGCCGTGACCAGATGTTTGTTTGCCAGCCTGACCCTTGGAGCGCTGCTCCACTGCCCGTCGATCGCCCAGGAGACCCGCCTGACGGCCCGCCAGGTGATCGAACGCATCCAGAAAAATGTCGGGGTCAGCTGGCGCAGCCAGACCGTCGACACATTCAAGGCCGGCGATCCGGATACGCCGGTAACCGGCATCGCCACTACCATGATGGCGACTTACGATGTGCTCCAGCGCGCGGCCGCCGCGGGAGACAACCTGATCATCACGCATGAGCCGACCTTCTACAGCCACCTGGATGAGACCGCCGGCCTCGCCAAAGAGAACGACGCGGTGCTGGCCGCCAAGCTGGCTTTCATCGAGAAACACCACCTGGTCGTCTGGCGTTTCCACGACCATTGGCATATGCGCACGCCCGACGGCATTCAGGCCGGCATGATCCGCGCGCTCGGATTGGATAGGTTCCGGAATCCGGGTGACGCCCACCTCTTCGTGCTCCCCGAAACCACCGTCGGCAAGCTGGCCAGCGACATCAAGCAGCGCCTGGGCATCCGCACGCTGCGCGTGGTGGGCGACCCGGCCATGCGCGTGACCAAACTGGCGCTGGCTCCAGGCTACCCTGGGTTTCCAGGCGAACGGCGCTGGCTGCAGCGCGACGACGTGGAAGTGCTCGTCATGGGCGAGGGCCTCGAATGGGAGACCATCGAGTACGGCGCCGATGCCGCCGCCGAAGGCAAGCACAAAGCGCTGATCATTCTCGGCCACATCCCCAGCGAGCAGGCTGGCATGGAAGACTGCGCGCAGTGGCTGAAGACTTTCGTTCCGGAAGTGCGGGTCGAGTTTATCGCCACCGCCGAGCCGTTCTGGCCGGCGAAGTAAGCGGATCGGCCTGATGCGCGGCGTACCAGATGTTGAGAGAATGATACCGAGGGCTAACGATGACGATCCAAATCCCGGATGACCTCGCGCGTGGCTTGGAAGGAATCGCCGCCGCGCAGCAGAAAAGCGTAGAACAGCTGGCGCTGGACGGTCTGCGCTCGCTCGTCGGCGGCGCGGGTTCGCCTGGGGCGATATTGCGCGCTCTTCGAAAACTGCCTCATCCGAGCGTTGCCGCCGTCGATGATCTCGAAGCCGCGATCGGTGCGGCACGCCTGCCGGTACGCGATCAAGGCGCCTTCGATCGGTGGCCACCCGAGTGATTTACCTCCTCGACACGAACGCGATCAGCGATTTGATGAGGGCAACGCCGCAAATCGAAAACTGGATAGCCGAGTTGGACCGGGTTGATCGCGTGGTTACCTGTACTATCGTTCGAGGTGAAATCCTTTTCGGTATTGCCAGGCTTCCGCGCGGCAGCCGGCGCACCGAGTTAGACCGTCGTTGCGCCAGAGTAGCCGCTGGTAGCCTGAGCGTCGCAGATGGGCGCGAGGGCGGTTTACCGCCAAGCGCGTAATTTCCGATCCGTTCGCCAGTTCGAGCATCGAGCGATTCCCCTTGGGAGTACCCTCGACATGATCATTGTGATACGGTACAGTCTCGTACCGTTGCTTTTGGCGGGACGACAGGTTCAATGAGCGCTATGTAGGCTCCGAGACGCCTTCGCACTAAGGAGTACCCTTAATATCCGAGAGTTTCTTCACGGGGTGGCAAATAACGGGAAGTCGCCTCCAAAATGCGAGAATCACTCTTATAGCACAGGTTACTGCAGCGGCAACTCCGGCTGCCCGTTCTCCCCGTTCTTCCCCTCGCCGCTCTCGGCTTCCGGAATCACGGACGCGGCCGCCACCTGGTCGTCATCCTCCATGCGTACCAGACGCACTCCCTGGGTCGAGCGGCCTGCCTGCCGGATCTCCGAAGACTCCAGCCGGATGATCTTGCCGTTCTTGGACACGATCATCAGATCGGAATCGTCCTTCACCGAGAGAATCGCCACCACCTTGCCGTTGCGCGTGGAGGTCTTCATGTTGATCACGCCCTTGCCGCCGCGCGCTGTCAGGCGGTAATCGGTCAGCCTGGTGCGCTTGCCGAAGCCGTTCTCGGAAATCGAAAGGATCAGGCCTTCCTCCTCCACGATTTCCATGCCCACCAGGTAGTCGCCTTCCGCCAGGTCCATGGCGCGCACGCCGCGCGCCGGGCGGCCCATGGCGCGCACCTGGCCCTCCGCGAACCGGATAGCCTGCCCGTCGTGCGATCCCAGGAAGATGTAGTTCTTGCCGCTGGTCAGCCGCGCCGCGATCAGTTCGTCGCCCTCATCCAGCGACACCGCGATAATTCCCCGCGCCATGGGGTTATCGAACTCGGTCAGCTCGCATTTCTTGATCACGCCGTGCTTGGTCACCATGACGATGAACTGGTCCGGCGTGAACTCCCGTACCGCCAGGAACGCCTTCACGGTGTCGTCCGGCTCCAGGTTGATCAGGTTCGATAGATGCTTGCCCTTGCCCGCGGTGGCCGCGTCCGGAATCTCGTAAATCTTCAGCCAGTACACCCGGCCCTTATCCGTGAAGATCAGCAGATAGCTGTGCGTGGAGGCGACGATCAGGTGCTCCAGGAAATCCTCCGTGCGCGTCCCCATGCCGATGCGGCCCTTGCCCCCGCGCGATTGCCGGCGGTAAGTGTCCACGGGCGTGCGCTTCAGATAACCGCCGTGCGTCACCGTGACCGCTACGTCCTCCACCTGCACCAGATCCTCCAGGCGGATCTCGCCGGTGTCCTCGATGATCTCGGTGCGCCGCGCGTCGCCATACAGCCTCTGGACTTCCTTCAGCTCCTTGACGATGAGTTCCCGTACCAGCTTTTCCGAACCCAGCAGCTCCAAGTACTCGGCTATGCGGCGCTGTAAGTCGGCCAACTCATCGATGATCTTCTGCCGCTCCATGCCGGTCAGGCGCTGCAACTGCATTTCGATGATGGCCTGCGCCTGCCTCTCTGTGAATTGGAAGGCTGCGATCAGCGAATCGCGCGCTTCGCGGGGCGCCCGCGACGCCCGGATCAGCCGGATCACCTCGTCCAGATTATCCAGGGCTTTCTGGAATCCGAGCAGGATATGTTCCCGCTCGCGCGCCTTGCGCAGCTCGTAATCCGTACGCCGCCGCACCACTTCCACGCG
>Ga0070731_10000244_pt1 | contig 90416 bp, 80 predicted proteins | sample Coa_R1_2_FD_66448 | JGI IMG/M metagenome (GOLD analysis project Ga0070731, IMG submission 66448) | Surface soil microbial communities from Centralia Pennsylvania, which are recovering from an underground coalmine fire - Coalmine... | ecosystem: Environmental > Terrestrial > Soil > Unclassified ... | reverse complement strand
TTCACACCCGCCCAAGGGTATATCCGATTTCAAATCGATTTTGCTCATCTTGGCGCTCAACTTACGGCCTGACATGCACTTAAAAGAATTTTCGAACTCAACATTGGGACAGTACTGATTATAAATTCTGAAATCGGGGACCCAAAGAGAATGCGCGGCTCAGAGTTTATAATTCAGAATTTATAATTTAAAATTGCTCCAAAAATCTAACGTCCCCCTGGAAGAAAAGCTGAATATCATTGATGCCGTAGCGCGCCATGGTAAACCGGTCGATGCCGAGTCCAAATGCCCAGCCGGAATAGCGCTCGGGATCGACGCCGCCGTTTTTCAGCACCTGGGGATGAACCATGCCGCAGCCCATCAACTCGATCCATCCGCTTTCCTTGCACGTCCGGCAACCCACGCCGCCGCACACATAGCAACTCACTGCCACCTCTCCGCTCGGCTCGGTGAAGGGAAAATATGTGGGATGGAAACTGGTGCGCGTTTTCTCGCCGAAGAATTTCCGGGCGAAGAAATCCAGCGTCCCCTTCAGGTCGGCAAAAGTTATGTCCGTGTCGATGGCGAGGCCCTCGCACTGGTGAAACATGGGTGAATGGGTGGCGTCCGGACTGTCATTGCGATAGCACTTGCCGGGGGTGATGATGTAAAGGCCCCCCTGGCTGCCTTGCTTCACCCACTTCTCCATGGCGCGGATTTGCACCGGCGAAGTGTGCGTGCGCAATAGGGTCTGCGCGTCCACATAAATGGTATCGAAATCGTCGCGCGAGGGATGATTCTCCGGAATATTGAGCGCGTCAAAGTTGTAATAGACCGACTCAATTTCCGGCCCGGTTTCAATCTTGAATCCCAAGCCGAGGAAGATGTCTTCAATCTCACGCTGCACGCGCGTGACGGGATGAATCGAGCCGAGCGGGCGGCGATTGCCAGGAAGCGTAAGATCCTCATGAGCGGCTGATTCATGCCCGACTTGGACGCTATCTTTCGAGTGCCCCGCGTCCTGTCCCTGCTTCCTAAGATCGGCGAGGTCTTGGCCGGCAGAAATTCTCTGTGGCAGTTCGTGCCTTTCGTCGCGAGATTCTAATAAGCGCACGACTTTTACGAGTTTTTCCACCTTCATGCACGCGCCGAGCTGTCGCAATTCATTGAACGCACGCCCGACTTCAGGCTTCAATTCTTTGGGCGCTTTTTTCAACCAGTTCTCATCGGCGAGAGATATTATCCCGTTCTTGCGAGCGAGCCATCGGTCGCGAGTCTCCTTGGCCACCTTGGATCTCTCGGCATCGTCGACCGCCCCGCGCTTCCGAAGGTTTTCAAGGTCCTCTTCCATGGCCGAGCGGACTTCGGCAAAGAGCGCGGCGACCCCGGCGGCATCAGTCACGCCGAGTTCCTGAAGCGTCTTGCCAACTTTCTCGTCGATGATCATCGAGGTAGGGGCAGGCCACGCGCCTGCTGCTGTAGCGGCGGTCTATGACCGCCGTCTATCGTTCGGCGCTCATAGAGCGCCGCTACAACGGGCCGTAGGGCACGGCAAGGCGTGCCTTTTGGAGTGCGGAGGCTTGCCTCCGCGTTCTGTGCCGGCAGCTTGTTGCCGGCACATCCCCAATTTTGATGTTTTGCCCAGGACAAAGCGGGAGCAAGCTCCCGCACTCCAAAAGCTATGCTTCGGCTTTTGGCTTTTGGCTGTCAACTGTCGGCTGTGAACTCTTGACCGCACTTTTCACCTTGCCTGCCAACTCGGCAAAGCCAGCCGCGTCGCGCGCAGCCATCTCCGACAGCATTTTCCTGTCGAGGACGATATTCAACTTCTTCAGTCCAAAGATAAGCTGGCTGTAGGTCAGTTGATTCAGGCGGGCCGCCGCGCTGATGCGGGTAATCCACAGGCGCCGAAAATCGCGCTTGCGCCGCTTGCGGTCGCGGTAGGCAAACTTGCCCGCGCGATCGGCGGCCTCCTTCATGGAGCGATACAGTTTGCTCTTGGTGAGGAAATAACCTTTGGTAAGACGAGCGAGCTTCTTCCGTTTGGCGCGGCGGACAGTGCCGCGCTTGACTCGAGGCATGGGGTTTTCTCCTTTCGAAGAATTTCGGGGCAGTAAAGTTCCATGCCGCGAGGCACGGAACGAAGGCACCCAGCCATTGGCCTGCCTGCGCCCGTCTTACGGTCAGCATGCACCCGGCTGAAGGCAGTGGGCAGATGGGTCGGCTGAATTGCCACCTCGCTCTCTTACTGCCCGCTGCTTTCTGCCTGCTGCCTACTGATTTCTATCTTCCGTACGGCAGCATCATCTTGATGTGCGGAGCGTCTGCCGCTGAAACCAATGTGTTCTTGTCCAACTGGCGTTTTCGTTTGCTCTTCTTGGACGTAAGGATATGGCGCGAAAACGCGTGTCCGCGAATAATCTTTCCGCCCGCGGTGAGCTTAAACCGCTTGGCGGCGCCCTTATGAGTTTTCAATTTCAATTTCACTTTAGCCTTGGCCAACTTCAACCTCCCGAAGATTCTGTTGCGTCTGTCGTCTTTTGCGGTCCCTGAGTTGATGCCGGGCCCTCGGCCGCCGGACCAGTTGCCGCCGCGCTCGAAACCGGGGCGACGCCCTGTGGCGCCCGGGTTGATGATGCTCCCGGGCCGGCGGGCTTGCCTGCTGAGTGCGGCTTGGGGGATGATCCTTTGCCCCCTGTCTTTTTCGGCGCGAGCACAGCCGTCAAGTTCGGACCTTCCTGCTTGGGCCGTGATTCCACCAGCGCCACTTCACCTACATCCGCGATCAACCGTTGCATCATGTTCCAGCCCAGCTCCCGATGAGCCATCTGGCGGCCTTTGAACATGATGGTGGCTTTGACCTTATCCCCTTCTTTCAAAAACGCCAGGATATGGTTGCGCTTCACGTTGAAGTCATTGTCGGAAGTTTGGGGACGAAACTTCACTTCCTTGAGTTCAATGGACTTCTGGTGCTTCTTGGCTTCGTGCTGTCGCTTGCTGAGCTGATAGAGAAATTTGCCGTAATTAATAATGCGGCAAACCGGAGGATTGGCCGTCGGCGAAACCTCAACCAGATCCAACCCTTGTCCGCGCGCCATCTTCAGGGCATCCGCCGGGGTCATGATTCCCAGTTGCTTACCTTCGTCGTCAATCACCCGGACTTCTTTCGCTCGAATCCGTTCGTTGATGCGTGCAAATCGATCGGCGATAAATCTTCCCTCCTGGCCCACCGTGGGGCCCCCAAAAAATCAAGGGTCAGATGTTGGGTCTCAAGTGAAAGGGGCCACATCAGGACGAATGTTGCAGTCTACTCTGCTGGCTGCTCGCCTCCGCTGACCACTAACAACCGACCACGGACAACTGACTACCGTGCCTTAAAGCTTACCATTTCACAGCCCGCGTGTCGATAAGCTGTCTTACCCAGGGAATAAATTCGTTTAGCGGCTGGAACCCCGCGTCGCCGCTGTCACGCTTCCTCACGCCCACGCCCTGCGCCTGGGCCTCGCGATCGCCCACTACCAGCATGAGAGGAACTTTTTGCAGTTGCGCGTCGCGGATGCGCGAATTCAGCTTTTCATTGCGGTCGTCCAGATGCACTCGAATGCTCGCGGCGCGCAGCGATTCCACCACCTGGCGGGCGTAATCCAGATGCTTATCGCTGATGGGCAGCACCACAGCCTGCACCGGAGAAAGCCACACGGGAAACGCGCCCACGTAATGTTCGATCAGGACTCCGAAAAACCTTTCCATGGAACCCACCAGGGCGCGATGCACCATCACCGGTTGATGAGGGTGCCCGTCGGCGCCCGCGTATTCCAAGCCAAAGCGGGCGGGGAGCGAAAAGTCAAACTGCACGGTAGTGAGCTGCCACGGGCGGCCCACGGCGTCAACCAGCTTAATGTCAATTTTTGGGCCATAGAATGCGGCTTCGCCCACCATACGCTTGTGCGGGATGTTGCGTTTTTCGAGGGCGGCGATCAATCCGCGCTCGGCCATTTCCCACTGCTGCGGCTCGCCGGAATACTTGGTGCGGTTTTCGGGGTCCCAAACGGAGAGTTCCACTTCATACTTGTCGAACCCGAAAGTTTTCAGGACCAGCATGGCGAAGTCGACGCACTTTCCTACTTCATCCTCAATGGATTCCGGAGTGCAGAAAATGTGGGCGTCGTCCTGGGTAAATCCACGCACACGCAACAGGCCGTGCATCACGCCGGACCGTTCGTAGCGGTACACTGTTCCAAATTCGGCCAGGCGCATGGGCAGCTCGCGATAGCTGCGGCGCGAGTTCTTGTAAATCAAGATGTGGCCGGGACAATTCATGGGCTTCAATTGGTATTCCGCGTCGTCCAATTGAATGGGGGTGAACATGTTTTCACTGTAGAAATTCGCGTGCCCGCTTGTCTTCCACAAATCGAGCCGCGCCACGTGCGGCGTAAAAACCAAGTCATAGCCCTGGCGCAACAACTCTTCGCGAAGAAAATCTTCAATCTCTTTTCGGATCAGCCCGCCCTTGGGATGCCAGAAAATCAGTCCCGGACCCGCATCGTCCTGAATGCTGAACAGGTCCAGCTCCTTGCCCAGGCGCCGGTGGTCGCGCTTTTTTGCTTCTTCAATCTGGACCAAAAAAGCTTCGAGGTCCTTGGGATTGAAGAACGCGGTTCCGTAAATGCGCTGCATGGGGTGCGAGTGTTCGTCCCCCTTCCAGTGCGCGCCCGCCACACTCAGCAGTTTCACAGCTTTGATCCGTCCGGTGGAAGGAATGTGCGGCCCGCGGCAAAAGTCGAGAAACTTGCCCGTTTTGTAAGCGGAAAAAACCGGGTCCGCCTTTTCTTCAATCAGCTCGCACTTCAGGAACTCGCCCATCTCTTTAAAGCGCTTCAAGCCTTCTTCCTTGGGAAAGTAGACGCGCTCGTAGGGCAGATCGGCTTTTGCCAGTTCGCGCATCTTGGCCTCGATTTTCGCCAAGTCGTCTTCGGTAAAGGGCGTTGGGCGGTTGAAATCGTAAAAGAAACCCGTGTCTGTCGGAGGCCCAATGCCTGGATGAGCGTCGGGAAAAAGCTCGAGCACGGCGGCAGCCAGCAGGTGCGCGGAGGAGTGGCGATAAATGGTGAGCCCTTCAGGCGAAGATGGCGTTATGAATTGAATGGGAGCGCTCTTCTCGATCGGCGTGGAGAGATCCACCAAGTGGTCGTCCACTTTGGCCGCCAGCGAGTCCGCAGCGAGCCGGGGCCCAATCGATTTGGCAACTTCCAGCGCCGTGATGCCCTGAGGGAATTCCTTCGTGGCTCCATCGGGGAAGGTGATTTGAACGTTCGCCATTCCTAAGTTCCGCTTTCAAACATCAAAAAAGGGACTACCAAAATAGCAGATGGCGGCTCCCCTGGTCAAACTCGGCAACGACTGGGAACGAGTTCGGACCAGGGAAAACCAATCTAAATTACCGGGACTCATTTGCCCAGTCCAGACCCCGGACTTGGAGAACTTTTCGTGTTAGTGTAATTTTGACCTGCCTAGGACACCGCAACTCATCGCTCAAAATGTCCGTAACCTATTAAGATTGTTGCGGTTATTGCGATGGATTCAAAGCTGGAACCAGAGGTGCAAATGACAACGGTGAAGTCATAGGTGGTATGTCCCGGGAGGCGACTGATTATGAATAGACGAACGGCGGGAAACAAAAGTGGAATCAATAGATGGGCGCGAGGAATCGGTAGACTGGCCGCAGAGACTGAAATGGCGACCATGGATGTCAAAACTGATTTCGAGGCGAAAATTCGACGCCTTCGAATTCGGCAACAGAAAATTTTGAAAACACTTGCAGCTCAGCATCTGGCGAATCAGCGCGCGCTGAGTGAGTTCCGGACCGGGATAAGACGGGCCAGCGCCGATTTGCACGAGGCGTATCACAGCGCTATCGGTGAGTTTCGCGCCGGAGGTTCTCAAAAATCCAAGCGCGTGAGAGCGCGCAGAAAATTAGGGCGGGCACAATGAAATTATTCTCTATTTTATTTCTTGCGACATTTGTATCTATAATTAGCGCTGCTGCGAACGCAAAACAAGCGGCAGCGCGACCCAAGGAAAGAACGGAAAATGGGACAAGTGAAAGACAGCAATATCAGGATAAGATTGAAGAGAAGCTGCGCGAGTTGGACCACGAAATCGCCGACTTGAAAGAGCGATCGGCCAAGGAGGGCAGAAATGCAGGGAAAGAAATTGACCAACAAATGCCCGAACTTGAACGGAGGTACCAAATCGCCCGCCAAAAATTCGAGAAGTTCAGGGACTCCAGCGGCGGCGCCTGGCAGGACATGAAGGCGGGAATTGATGCGGCCATGAAGGACCTTGAAGCCGCTTACGACCGTGCGTCCACTCACTACAAGTGATTTAGGAAGGATCTTGAAATGGGCATTATCTGGTTTCTTCTCGTCGGGCTTATTTCCGGCTGGCTGGCGGGAGTGTTAACGGGAGGAAGAGGGTTCGGAGTAATAGGAGACATCATCGTCGGTGTCCTTGGCGCCATAATCGGCGGGCACGTGCTGGGGTGGGTCGGCATTTACTCCTATGGGCTGCTCGGCTCGATTCTCACCGCAGTTGTTGGCGCCATAATTCTCCTCACAGTAGTTCGCCTCATCAAGAGAGCGTGAAGTGAAGAAGCCAACCCCAAGATTTCAAGCGGCCCAGTCCCTGAACATACGTGAAGCTTACTCTTACACCGGCTGAGAACGGATCGTCGGTGTGGCCGCGATCTGTCGTTCGCTATTAGGCGTCCATATCGTACGCAACTTTCATCCAGCGCTTAACTTCGCTATCAATTTCGGCCACCGTAGCAATCTCGATGCGGCGCGTAATGCGGTCCTTTTTGGCGAACCCTCCGGTATCGATTAGCCGCTTCGGTACGCTCATATCCTTCAGCGCCAATCCGAGGTCAATCCGCGTTCGGGTGGTGGGTTTAATTTGGGCGAAAACGTGATTGCGATAGAGCGGCACCATCGTTTGACATGGGCATATCTTGACATCTTTCCCCAGCTTCTTGCCTAAGGTCAACAAGGCGTCGTAAACGGGTCGCAAGCCTTCCTTGGACCCGGAAAACAGTTTCTCCACGTAATCGGCGGCGGACTTCAAATAAGTCTTGGGATCACCGTCATCACCTTTGCCCACCGAACGCTCGGCAATCCACGAGGCATAGTTGGTCCCCAGGCCGTGTTTTGATTTCAGCCATACGCGGCGTTCTTTTTTTGTAGGCGGTCCATCTTTTTCCACAAACTGAATCCATTCATCAATGGACCGACCTGTTTTCTGCTTCATCCCGGCGAGCACGGATTGGTACATTGCCAGGCCGGGGTGAACGTCGTAGGTCCAGTGAACAGGGGCTTTTGAAGAAGCCATGCTTTTCACCTCCGGTTAGAATGAACCCTCGTCTGCTGACGGACCGTAAATGGCGGGCACAGGAATGTCATTCAGGCGGAGGAAAACTCCCAATTGGGCCCGGTGATGAATCAAATGGTTCATCACCGAGGACCGCAGGACGTCGATTTTGGGGGCGGTAAAGACGGTTTTGCCTCCCACCACCATCGACCATGGTTTTCTCAATTGCTCGTCCGTCGCGCCTGCAATGGCGGCACGGCCTTCACGCGCATTCTTGTCAAATAGATCCAGCAATTCCTGGCGCGAGTTCACCTTTGGCTGCTGGTAGCCGTCCAGGCTTAGCGTGTCCATGTTGATGGTGTGAATGGCCCATCCGGGCATCATGGCCACCAGAGTGGCGAGGCGCAGCATGGTCATGGATTTATCATGTGGCTTCCAACCGAATTTCTCTTCCGGGACCCGTTCGAGCGTCTTGCGTGTGCCGGCCATCTCCTGATCGAACTCGGGCAACAACATTTCACTGAAAGGCATAGACAACCCCCTTGTGTGCGAGATTTTTCATTTCAGGTTGCTTTGAGAAACGCGATTAAAGCACACCCGAAAGGCCTTGTCAAGAAGAATATTCGCTTTTTCTTCGCCTTTCGCTTGAGCAATTCTGGCTGAGGCTCCCGGGTTGCTTGATTTCCATGTTATGTCCGCAAGCGCACCTGGAAGCCAGGCTGATCGACAATGATGATACGGACTTTCCAGTACTCGACAGCCGCATGAGGTAAAATCCCAACGTGGCTATGGAGCATACCAACGATCGGGAATCCCCTCCGACCTCGTCGCGACTGCCGCTGATGTTTCGCGCCCTGCGCCACCGCAATTACCGGCTCTTTTTCAGCGGCCAGATCATTTCACTAGTCGGCACCTGGATGCAATCTGTGGCGCAATCCTGGCTGGTATACCGGCTCACCGGCTCGTCGCTCTTGCTGGGCCTGGTCGGCTTCGCGGGTCAGATTCCGGTTTTCCTGCTTGCGCCCGTGGGCGGGGTAGTCGCGGACCGATACAGCCGCCATCGCGTGGTGATTGCGACGCAAAGCTGTGCGATGGTGCTCGCCTTCATCCTCTCTGCGCTCACCTTGCTCGGACACATTCGCGTGTGGGAGATCATGGTGGTGGCATCGCTTCTTGGACTGGTGAACGCGTTTGATATTCCGGCCCGTCAGGCTTTCATCGTCGACATGGTGGATTCAAATGACCTGATCAACGCCATTGCGCTCAACTCCTCCATGGTGAACGGAGCGCGAGTTCTTGGCCCGGCGATTGCCGGCATCATGGTGGCGGCGGTAGGGGAAGGCTGGTGTTTTTTTGGGAACGCGGTAAGTTACATCGCGGTGATCACCGGGCTCTTGCTGATGATCGTTCCTGGACGCGATGTACAGCGAGGTTCGGCCTCCAGCCTGGAGCGCATCGTGGAAGGGTTTCGATGGGTGGCCCGCACCGCCCCCATCCGCGCTTTGCTCCTCTTGCTTGGCTTGGTGAGCGTGACGGGAATGCCCTATGCTGTTCTAATGCCGATCTTCGCCGATAAAATACTGCATGGCGGCGCGCGCGGGCTCGGCAACCTGATGGGCGCTTCCGGAGTGGGCGCGCTGGCCGGCACGTTGATGCTCGCCGCCAAGCGCGAAGTTCGCGGATTGGGGCGATGGATTACTTTCGCCACATTCGGCTTTGGCGCCAGCATGATCCTGTTCGCGTCCTCGCACTCGTATCCGCTTTCCGTGGCGTTGCTCGTTCCGGTGGGATTCTCAATGATGTTGCAAATGTCTTCCTCCAACACGCTCATTCAGACCATGGTACCCGACGAATTGCGCGGGCGCGTAATGGCCGTCTACTCCATGATGTTTATGGGCATGGCGCCTTTCGGCGCCCTGACGGCGGGCGCAATGGCCAACCGCATTGGAGCGCCTATCACGGTCGCGCTGGGCGGGCTCACTTGCCTCACGGGCTCGATTGTTTTCGGTTCGCGCTGGCAGCAGATGCGCGCCGAAGCGCACCAACTTATTGTGGCCCAGGGATTGTTGAGCGGCGAGCCGTCTTCGGAAATGACCAGCCAGCCGGTCAAGGTTGAGAAGTAACTCTGGGTTTCGCGCACGTAATTGATTCGGGCCACCCATGCGCATGCCCCGGCATCCAATTGCAGCGTACCGGCCAAGGTGACTATTGATGCGTCTTGCGAGCTTGATTATTGCCATCATCCTTCTGCCACCGTCCGCCATGAGTCAGGATGCTGGCGCCTTGGGAAGTCAGCCCCTGGTCAAATCAGATCAACTCTGCACCGTGGAAGGATCCGTGATGAATTCCGTCACCGGCGAACCAGTAAAGAAGGTAATGGTCACCCTGACTTCCTTCGGGGGCCGCAGGTCAATGAGGCAGCTTTCCTCGACGACTGACGTCAACGGCCACTTTGTAATTGGAGAGATCGAGCCCGGAAGTTATTCCCTCCAGGCCGGGGGAGGTGGATTTCCCTCTCAGATCTATGGGCAGCAAATCCACGCCTACCGGCCGGAAGTCATATCCCTGGTTGCAGGCCAAAATAAAAAAGACATTGTATTTAAGATTGCTCCTGGCGCCGTAATTGCCGGCGCGGTTTACGACGAGGAAGGAGACCCTGTCATCGGCGCCAACGTGCAGGCTTATACGACCGGCGGCGCCGCGCGACACGGAGGACGAGGAGGGTCGGCCCAAACCAACGACCGTGGTGAATACAGAATCTATGGTCTCGACTCCGGGAAGTATCTATTGATGGCGGCGACGCGGGGTCCTAACGAAGGGGGCGATGAGCTTTATCTTCCCACCTTCTATCCCGGGACTTCTGATGAGGCCCAAGCTTCACCCGTGGAAGTTCATCCCGGAGATGAATTAGCCGCCATCAATATGATCATGACCAGGACGCGCGGCGTTCGAGTGCGAGGCCGCGTAATCATCGAAGGCGCCCAGATGCCGAATGGGATTTACGTTAATCTCTCCCCGCAGACGACCGAAAAGGGATTTTCAAGGTACTTCAGAAACTACGGCGCACAAGTGTTGGATGAGTCGGGCGACTTTGAAATCGTGGGCGTACCCCCTGGCGCATATATTGCTTTTTCAAGTGGGGGCGACGCCAAGACCCGATTCGCCGGGCGCGCACCGGTTGATGTCAGTAACGTGGACGTTGATAATGTCGCGATTGTCCTCAAGTCTCCGGCCGCACTTCACGGCCGCGTGCGGACCGAATCCGGCGCCCGCATGAATTTCAGTCAATTGAGGATATGGCTTCAACCCGCCGACAACCAAATGATGGGCGGAGAACCTGCCGAGGTCGCCGCTGACGGGACCTTTGTGATCCGCAACCTTTATGATGGAAATTACGGGATAGTTGTAGCGGGCCATACGGAGGAGTTTTACGTAAAGTCGGAGCGCCTGGGAGGCTCCGACGTCCTCGGCTCAGGCCTTTCGCTCGGCGGTACCGAGTTGACGGGGATGCTTGAGATTGAGTTGAGCGGAAACGGGGGCGCAGTTTCGGGAACGGCCATGCACGATCAAGCACCCGCTTCCGGTGCGATCATTGCGCTGGTTCCCGAACCTCCAAATCGTAAACGGGACGATCTGTACGACGTCAAGTTCACCGATCAATCCGGAAAATTCAATATGACCGGCCTTGCACCGGGCGACTATAAACTCTTCGCCTGGGATTCAAGCGTGGGCGTAGATCCCCATGACCCGGACTCCTTGAAGGCCTATGAGGACAAGGGACAATCCGTGCACGTGGAGGAAAAACGCCAGCAGGCTGTTCAGCTGGAACTGATCTCATCTACCGAAGCACCGGAATAGGCCTCTGCGAATATCAAGCTTGGGAGCGCGGGCATTCTACCCGTAAAATGATAGACCGCAAACATGCGGGCAAGATGCTAGCGCTCGCCGGAGTTATTTTTGTTCCCCCATTGGTTTGGCAAGTTCATCCAGCAAATCGGGTTTCCCTTCGACGCGCACCAGGTGCGGATAGCGTGGGCCGCCCTGATAAGTCACTGCATATGTTTTGTAGTAATCGTCATTCAGGGTTAGGAAACGAATGGTCTGTGGACTGGTCTTGCTAGCCTTCAGCGCATCACTGATCTCGTCGGGAGTGAAAGCGCGGTCGTTAATGGCCACCACTTTCATTCCCGGCATTATTCCGGCCTTGTAGGCTACACCGCCCACTACCGAGTCTCCCACCGTGCCATCGCTCGAAAACCGCAGGCCGAGGGAATACATGGCGTCCACGCCTCCGCCCATGCGCCCACCGCCTCCACCACGATTTTCAGGCGGCTTATCGTTGAATTCCACTTTCCATCCACCCGCCTCAATCCCTCCTGTGGGCGATTGCGGTGACGTGGAACTCAACCGCTCATGAAAGAATCCTGACCAGTCATACGCCGCCACAGAATTGAGGTCCTGAACCATTTGTTCGAAGGTGTAGGTTTTCAGCTCCGGCCCGTTATTGGGGCCGCCATGGAAGATGTGGCAAAAATCCGCGATGGACTTTTTGCCCTGGCTCTCCCGCTGAATAATCATGGAAACTTCCAGCCAGATCAAATCGCCTTCGTCATAATAATCAGCTCCGCGTTTCCAACCCGCCCCGCCGCCGAAGCCGCGGAACATTCCGGGAATCGCGTCAGCCGTGTCCTGCAAGGGACGCCAGGTGCGTCCGGGGCGCCCGGGTCCGAGGTCAGCCGCGATATTGGCCAGATTGTCGCGGTACTGTTCGGGCGTCCATAGTCCGCTGCGCGCCGCCAGCAGCGGCCCCAGGAAATCGGTAAGACCTTCGTATACCCACAGCAGGTCGGTTTGCATTGGGGTCTCATATTCCGGAGTGCTCAAATCCGCCGGCCGTCGAAATTTTCCGTTCCACGAATGCATGAATTCGTGCGACAGCAGGCCACCCACCCCCCGCTGTCCTTGAGGGGTAAGCAGAGCGCGCTCCCCTGTGCGGCTGTCGTTGGACTCGTGATGTTCCAGGCCGAAGTGCGCCACGTGATCGCTAAGTGTCAAAAGGAAATGGTAGTCACGGTAATGACGGGCGCCGAAAAGCTTCCCTGATTCCGCCACCAAATTAGTGAATTTCTTCTGCAACTCCGGACTCATGTCAAGCGCTTCGGCGCTGTCCGCCACCATGTCGATCTCGTGATGGATCGGCTCTCCGGGCGGGGTCACGTCCACGGCGCGATAGAATTCGCCGGCAATCACGGGGGAATCCACCAGGCGGTCCAACTCCACCGGCTTGAAGGTGATTTCGTTCCCCGCCGCGTTCTCGACCGGAAGCGGCGTTCCGTATTTCCACCCTTCGGGCAGCCGCAGCGTCGGATTAAAAGTGATATGGTTGGAGGGCACGCCGGCGGGATAGAGCACATCCTGATTCCAACTGATAATTACCAGTTTGTCGGTGGCCGAAGCTCCGCCGCTATACGGGCCGCCTGTGGGTTCAAGATATTCGAACGTCGCCTCAAGACTATCTGCTCCCGCAGGCACATCCACATGCAACGTGAACACGTCCAGCAAATCGCGGCGCCATGGAATGGTTTTCCCGTTGGCGGTAAATTTCAGCCCTGCCACGTTGCCCACCGGGCCGGAGGGCTCGTGTTCGCCCGGTATCCACTTGGGGTAATACAGTGTCAGCGGGCCAGCCTTCACCGGAATCACTTCCCTCGTGCGGATAATCTTATCAGGGGCCTGCGTGGCATCAACGGTCAGCTTGATGGCGCCATTCAACGGAGTCGATAATAGCATCGCGCCTGGAACAATCAGCCCCATAAGCAATAGTGAGAACTTCAAACGGCTGAAACTCATTCTGGTGCTCCTTTGCTGGAAGAAAGTTGCCAAACCTTGCTCGTCAACGCGCATGGAGAAGTCCAAAATCATAGGCCTGTAGCGCTCTTAGTGCAACAGACAAGAAAGCGAAGGAAGGCAGCAAGACAAGAATGATAGTCCGGACTTATAAACGAGAGACATAATCTCTGAGATGCGGAAAAACGGTCCCTTGCCTTCCCCCATTCATCATTCATTGTTCATCGTTTCCCCCAGGTAACCCTCGACGGATTCCCGCCGTCTGAGTATATTTCCAATGGTTATGCGAATGGCGTTGCCCAAATCAACCCGCGAAGGAAAGACCGGAGTTCGGACCTCGCTTCTTTCCCCCGGCCTCCTCCGCGGCTCAGAAGGAGAGAACACCTCCACGTGACAGTTCTCGATCTCTCCGCATACATTGGCCTGGTCGCGGTATTTTTCGCGACCCTCAATATTTGTGTCGGCCTTATGATCTGGGGACGCTATAGTCCCGTCCGCTTCTGGCCCCACCGGCGCTTTGATATTTTTCGTATTCACCGCTGGACGGGCTATCTCACTCTGGGGTTAACCTTACTCCATCCCCTGCCACTCCTATTGTCGAGCCAGCCCGCGTTTCGCGTGCTGGACATAGTCCTTCCCCTCTGGTCGCCGCAACAGCCTCTGGAGAACACCATCGGCGCGGCCGCCCTTTATCTGCTACTGATCATCATCGTGACTTCGATTTACCGCATCGAGCTCGGCCGCCGGTTATGGAAACGTCTTCATTACCTCACTTACGCGGCCGCCGCGGGCCTGTACATCCACGGGATCACGACCGACCCAACCTTGAAGCCCACTCCTATTGACCCATTCGATGGCGAGAAGGTTTACATTGAGGTTTGCCTGGCCCTCATCATTGCCGGGACCGCCTGGAGGATGTGGTATGCGCGAAAGAAACGTGCCCGCGAGCTGATGAAAATCCAACTCGCCTTTGAGGCAAGAGTAAAATCCCGAGCCTGATTGGAGGGCCGCAACCCCGCGACCTTGGGGTCCGGCCAACGCTTGTGTCTACGTTTGGGGCTAAGAGCTCAGTTTCATCTTCTCCGGGTCCCAGTGAACTGTCTTTCCTTGTTCGAGACTTAAGTTGGCCAGCAGGGCCGCGCCCGCGGCGCGAAATCCGAATATAGGATCTTCCAGCACGGGCCGCCGGGCGCGCACAGCCTCAAAGAAATTCTTGAAGTGATCGTAACTGTCGTTGTATTCAGGCGGCGCCACATAGCGCTCTTCGATAAGCGGCGGATCGCCCGCCGGATGCTCCGTCGGATATTTCTTCCTGTATTCGGCGAGGAATTCATCCTGGGTCGCCTTAGCCCAGGAACCCACGTTATACCCTGGCTCGGTTCGACGGGGCGCGCGCGAGACGCTCACTCCGTAGCCGATTTGCAGCGTGCCTTCAGATCCGTTAAAAATGAATCCTTCGCTCTCCGGCGCGCCGCTCACAAAATTCACGCGGAGGTGGAGATTAAATCCTTCCGGATAATCGAATAGTCCCAGCAGCACGTCGGCCGCGTCGCGGCCGTCTTTCCAGTGGCGGATCCCTCCCGTGGCCGTGGCGCGCGTGGGCCCGTGCGAGCCGGTGATGAAGTGGGTGCCGCTGAAGAGGTGGACGAAAAGATCTCCTGCCACGCCACTGCCATAGGCTTTCCACTTGCGCCACTGGAAAAAGTGTTCCGGATTGAAGGCAATTTTAGGCGCGGTTCCAAGAAATCGCGGCCAGTCGATGGTCTCAGGTGATGCGTCCGGGGGAATCGAATAGTCAAACGCGCCAATAGGGTCGTAAGTGTTGCGATCCCACCAGGCGTTGATCACGATGATCTGCCCGATGGCGCCTGAATCGATCAGTTGCTTCGCCTTCCTGTAAATCATAGAACTGACGCGCTGGCTGCCCACCTGAAGAATTCGTCCCGTCTTCAGCGCCGTTTGGATAATCTCGGGCCCGTCGCTGTAAAGGTGGATCATGGGTTTTTCGAGATACACGTCTTTGCCCGCGTTCATCGCATCAAGCGCCGCCTGCTTGTGCCAGTGGTCGGGTGTGGCGATCAACACGGCGTCAATATCCGGGCGCGCCAGAATCTCTTGATAGTCGCGCGTGGTGAAGAGGGTGTCTCCCCAGAGTTCGCGGCAATGCGCCAGGCGGCCATCGTAGCAATCCGCTGCGGCCACCAGACGCACGCCGGGAACTTGGAGCGCCACCTTGGTGTCGCCCTGTCCCTGGCCGCCCGCGCCAATCAGCGCCAGTTGGATCTGGTCATTGGCCGAGCGCGGCGATGAGGGCGCCGGTTCCTGCTCCTCTGCCAGCATGTGGACTCGCGTTCCACCCGCCAGCCAACTTCCGCCCGCCGCCAAACTGCTCCTCTTCATAAAGCTTCTTCGGTTGATTTTTTCACCCATGCGTTTGCTCCCTTGCACCATCCCGCCATCGCAGCAAGAATTGAACGGCGGAAGTATATACTACGGCGTCTCGTAGGGCCGAACGGCGTTCTGCCTTGTGCATAAATGGTTTTTCCCCGACTTGCCTATTGTCTTGTTTGGACATGGCAGGACGCCGCCCGGCCCTACGATTCATATCCCTTCGCTCGCTGTCATTCCCGTGAAAACTGGAATCCATGCTCAGTGCTTCCCACCAGTGGGCCTTCATTTTTTTACGAAGCGCCATCCCAGGCAACTCCAACGCGGCGGTCTACATCTGGTGAAGGGAATGTTGCATAGCAGAAAAACTTGGCGCACCAAATTCTTCCTGTCAAAGACCGGGTTGCGAGGAGGTCGGGATGTCTCAAAAACTTTTACCGGGTGAGGACGCGATGAGTGATCCAACCGGAACCAATGATTGCCGCTCGAAACCGGAATATCATCCTACCCTGGTTACTTCCCAATTCTTCCTGATATCGCTGTTTCGCCAACTGTGGGACCGATGGCGCAATCCGATCCCCCGCGTCCCTGAAGAATTGACTTACGAGAGTAACTGTTCGCAGCCAAGGGAAGTGAAAGACCTCGGGCAGGATTTTCGATGGCAACCTGGTTCCCTGTTAAATTCACTGCTGCTCCACGTGCTGGTTATTGCGGCGCTCAGCATTCCGTTCGTAATGACGCGCCCTAAACACGTGACGGCTGACGCCGGTACTTTTACCCGCATTTACTATACGGCGGCTGACGTGCCAGCGCTCGCCAAGGCTGCAAAGGACTTGCACGGAGGTGGTGGAGGCGGCGACGAGTCGCTTACGCCCGCCTCGCGCGGCCGTCTCCCCAGGTTCGCGCGCGAGCAACTTGCTCCTCCATCGGCTAAGACTTACGTCATAACACCCAAGCTTGCGGTAATGCCCACGATGATCGGCCCACCGGAAATCATCCTCCCGCAAATGGAGGCCCAACTTAATTGGGGCGACCCCAACGGACCGGTTGCCCCGGATTCAAATGGGCCCGGGCACAATGGGGGAATCGGAGGGGGCGATGATGGCGGAGTCGGAAATGGCGTGGGGCCGGGCTTCGGTAAGAATGATGGCGGCGGGTTTACTCCCGGCGTAGACGGCGTGACCGCGCCCAAGCCAATCTTCAGCCCGGCGCCAAACTATTCCGACGAAGCTCGCAAGGCGAAACTTCAGGGTGCAGTAATTCTTTCGCTGGTCGTTGACGCCCACGGTAACCCAACCCATATTCAGGTGGTGAGATTTCTGGGCATGGGCTTGGACGAGAACGCGGTAGAAAAGACTCGCATGTGGAGGTTTACCCCGGGTACCCGGAATGGTGTTCCTGTGCCGGTGCGTGTAACTCTGGAAGTCACCTTCCGCCTGTTCTGATTGAGCCGCCAAACGACGAAATACAGCGCAGGTTTCGTGGGGCTGTGCTGCGGCATTTCCAGTTCCCTTCGGAGAGCCATCGGCGCACAGTTCTTGCGCGAGCCGCGCACCTGAGCCTAATTCCGCCATCAGCGTCCGGGAATCTTGGTGGCTTCCTGCCAGACCTGATAGAAATAAATAAATGCAATCGCCAGACCGTAAACGACGGTAAGGACGGTGAGCGCCTGCCCCCAGTGATCGATGGTTCGAATTTTCTTGACGGCCATTTTCTGGTTCGCGATCACTTTTTCATCATGCACCATCAGGTCCAGGGAGCGGTCGTCGCGGCGGGCGATGGCCATTCGATAAATCGCAATGGCGAGCACGACCAACGCAAGAAACGACCAAGTGGAAATATAGGGAATGAGATTCATAAACATTCTCCTGATCTGAAATTCGATCGGGCCTCGGGCAGGCTGGCGGGAAATGTCCCAATGCTTTAACAGGTGAAGAGGAATCGGTCCAAATTCATATATCCATCGCCAGCCTACTCGCGAACGATACTATTGAAGACTTGGCGGTTCAGTGCCTCTTGTCACAATTCAATGTGACGACGGTCAGAAGGGTTGAGGCGCGTTCAATTTGAGGGCTGGAAGCAGTGAAATGGGGTTCGAACGGATAAAGATATTCCTGCGTACGAACTGTTACTGGGCAAACAAAAAGGTGGCGGAAGGGGCCACGGCTAGCCGCGTCCATATTGGGCTGCCGAGTGCAGGAACCGTCGGCGCGCTCTCACAACCTCTAGCGGCCGCTGGGGTGACTGTTTTGACCTCGTCTTCCGCCACCAGTCTTCTTAATTTCACTTCCTTCCTACTGACTACCCAATCTTTCTTGCATTGACCGCGAGTTTGGCACCATCCCGTTTTACTTTCAGTGATTTCCATCACACTCGTCGGTGACCACTTCAGGTATGCCCAATACTCAACGCGATCAGGGTTTTGAGAATCTGGCGACTGCGAAATAGGGATCCGGCACCTTCCCATTCAAGACAAGGTCGCTGAGCATTTCTCCAATGACGGGACCATGCTTGTAGCCGTGCCCCGATCCTCCGCCCGCGATCCAAACGTTGGTGGCGCGCGGGTGGCGGTCAATGATGAACCTTTCGTCCGGGCTCTGCTCGTACTGGCAGACGCGCGCCTCCACCAGGGGCGCTCCTTTCATCAATGGAAAACGAAAGTGCAAATAATCGCGCGCTGCCTGAAGTCCCTCCGGACTGACCATTCGTTCTCCCGAGGTCGGATCGAATTGAGGGCCTCGAAGGTCGCAGGCCAGCTTGAAGCCGCGCCATTGGTTTCCGGGAATTCCGTAGAACCGGCGTTCGCCAAAATCGATCCAGATGGGCATGCTGTCGTCGGTAAATCGCGGATCGCCTGCCGGGGTTCCGAAAAAGAAAACTTCCTGGCGAGTGGGTTTGATGAATTTCCCCAGCAAGTCGGGAAAGATTTTTCCCAGCCACGGGCCGCACGCAAAAACAAAATGGTCGGCGGCAAGCTTCGAGCCGTCGGAAAGGGCGAGGTCTTTCAGTTCGCGGCCTTCCACACGCCCCGGCTCCGCGGAAAGTTGGCGGTAATAGCCACCCTCTGAATGAAAGGCCTCCAGCACCACCTCGCAACCCCGCCGCGCCAATAAATACCCGGCGTTTTTTTCCAGCAGGGCCCAGTGGATTCCTTCAAAGTTAATCTGCGGAAAACGCTTCGCTGCGTCCTGCGCGCTGAGTCCCTCGAAGGGAAGCCCTTCCTCGCGCAGGATAGGCATAGCGGATCTTTCAAACCGATCGTCGCTTCCCGCCAACCACAACACGTTGGTCTGGTGAAACAGCTTTAACTTCCATCGCGTTTCATTTTCTTTCCAGAGTTGAAGGGCCCGTGCTGCCATCTTTACGCAGACGCGGTCGGCGCCATATGTGCATCGAATCACACGCGTCTCGCCGCCTGAACTCGCCCGCGAGTTTCCCGGGCCCCAGGCATCGAGCAAAGTGACGCGCGCACCTTTGCGGCGAAGAGACAAAGCCGTCCATCCGCCAAACGCACCAGCTCCAACCACCGCGATGTGAGTTCCTTGATTCATATTTCAAGGTGTCCGCGAAAGGATTATATGTGGCGGCCCATCAAAAAAGGAAGTGAAGGATTTCCAGGTTGGATCAAGGATTGGCATTTGCATATCGGCAATCTTGTCGTGGGGAGGCGGTGAGGAGGTGCCAGGAACTGCTGAAGAAAAAGAGCAGAAACAGTTATGAACAGTGGTGTCCCATGGAGAGGCGGCACAAATTATCATGCCTGCCATTCCAATGCGGGCGATGTTCCGCCATCACCTTATCGCACACATGATTGTGACAGCCGTCACCTGAGCCTGTGACATGCATCATAGGCTGCTGAATCGGCGAGGCGCTATGCTGCGCGAGTGAGTGGGCGGAAGAATCGAAGTTCGCTTCACTCCAAATTTGAACGACAAGGAGAAAAATGATGAAAACCATCAGCAAATACATGATGGGAATCGCCTCCGCGGTTTTGCTTCTGTCTGTCCCCATGATGGCGGCAAAGCCTCAAGAGAAAGATACCCTCACCAAGAATGAGCTTCACGCGCTCATCCGCAACTCGAAAACTTCCCAAGATCACCAGAAGTTGGCCACTTATTATCGCCAGGAAGCAAAACGCTTTGAGGAAGAACGCGCCGATCACGTTCAAATGGCAAAAGACTATGCCGACAACCCTATGACCCATCAGCCCATGAAGTGGCCGAATCCGGCCGGCCATTGCAAGCAGTTGACCAGCTACTATGGCGAGCAAGCCAAGCAGGCTAAGGCCCTGGCCGAATATCACGAGGGGATGGCCTCTGAAGCGGCGAACGAAGGGTCGCCAGAGCATCAGCCCGAGTGAGACGCACTACGCGCCGAGCTGGAACAAAGCGATTTAACCTTTATTTATTTACCAGCATGAAAACCCGTGATAGGATTCGACAAGATGAGGCTGGTATGAAGCGAGGGCACTCCAGAATCCGAATTGCAATTCACAAGAAATCGGTCCTTTGTCTGTTTCTTGTGGTTGCGACAGTTGCGCTGCCGTTGAGCATGGCGCAAGCCTGCCAGACTAGCGTGGCCACGGAAACTGCCTGCTGCCGCGCGATGCGCTTTGCTTGTCACGGAAGCGGAACGCCCAACGCGTGCTGCCTGCGCAACGCCTCAGTTCCCGCGCCGAGTGCCATGCCTCTGCCCGTGAAGAGTGCCTCCATCCATGCGCCGGTTCTTACCGTGCTTTGGATGCTCCATGCGGCATATCCAAATCTGCAAAACCCGACTGCCCGCCAATCTCGAAATCCTTTGGCGGGACACTCGCCTCCTGGGAATGTCCACATTTTCCTTCTTCATTCCGCCCTGCTGATTTAATCCATTCTGCTCGATCCCGCTCGCGGCATTGTTGAGCTGTGTCCGTTGCCTTCCATGCTTTCTGGTTTGCTCATCGCGACCGGCAATCGCACAGCTATTCCGAAGCAAGGGTGATCTCCGCCCGCCCTTGTTCCAACTCTCTCTTCACCGGACTTAAAGCTTGGAGGTAGGAACCATGTTCAAGAGTTTTTTCCATTCGTTCCAATGGACTCTGCCGGCGGTCTGGCTTGCGTGCACTGGCATCTCCCAACCGCTAATGGCCGCTATGGCCGCGGCATCGCGTGCCGGCAGCGAGTCTGAAGCCGCATTCAACTGGCAATCGCCCGCCCGTCTGCATCATGGTCTGCGGACAGTGCGCGGAACATTGATCTTCAACTCCAAAGGAGTCGAATTCAATTCTGAAAAACATTTTTCTCATCGCTGGCCCTTCGTCGAAATCCAAACCTTTGAACTCTCACCGCATCGGTTTCTGCTAACGGGTTATGAAAACCGAAGCAAATATCTGCCCGGCGACCGCCAATTCCGATTTGACCTAACCTCGGACGTATCTCCAGTCGTCGCTGCGGAACTCGCTCGCCGGGTCGCCAAGCCGGTGAAAAACGACGAGCCTGATCCGAATGTCGCCGGTTACGCCACCCTTCCCGCGCGCCACACTTCTCGGGCGGGAGGCAGCAACGGCGTGCTCCGTTTTACCGACGATGGGATCGATTACATGACTGCGTTCAAGCAGGACGCTCGCAGGTGGCGATGGGCGGACATCCAGATCCTCGCCAACCCGGACGCATATCACTTTCGTGTGGGAGCCTATCGGGAGACTTTCGAATTCGAACTCAAGGAACCGATGGCAAAAGAGCTCTTCGAGAAGTTGTGGGACTACGTATACGGACGCGATTTGGACATCAAGCCACTGAATGGAGGCAGCCACCAATGAGAGAACATAGAGGGGAAGGCAGGCGGCAAAAGTCGGAATGCAGAAAGCACGCTGCGCTCGTTGGCGTGGCCCTGATTAGTTTGTGCGTAATTTCAAAAGCCAGCGGCGGGCAAGACCAGGATAAGAATCCAAATCCCGTTCATCCCTCAAATGCCGTTACAGCCTTGGGTAAGTTAGTAGTTGAAGTCCAACAGAAGAATCCTCAGGTTCTTGCCGCGCGCCACGGCTGGAAGGCCGCCTCGCAGGTTCCTTCCCAAGTTTCCACCCTTCCTGATCCGGAATTTACGGTTCAGCAATTCAGCGTGGGCAGTCCGCGCCCTTTCGCCGGATACACCAACAGCGATTTTGCCTATCTCGGCCTGGGGATTTCCCAGGACCTCCCCTACCCCGGAAAACTGAAATTGAAAGGTGAAGCGGCGCAGCGCGAGGCGAGCGGCGCGGAGAAGAGGTACGAATCCGTTCTCCGTTCCGCTGTTGAACAACTCAAGGCGGCATATTTTCGCCTCGCCTACCTGCAAAAAACGCTTTCGGTTCTCGATCGTGACGGTGAGCTGCTGGACCAGATTGAAAAAATCGCGGAAGCCCATTATCGCGTCGGACAGGGCAGCCAGGCGGAGGTCCTTAAAGCTCAATTGCAGCAGACTCAACTGTTGCGCGAGATCGCGATGCACCATCAGGAAATGTGGACACAGGAAGCGCAGCTCAAACAGATTCTAAACCGGCCGCCTGATTCGGAAGACTTGATGACCGAGGATCTTTCCGAATCCCCGCTGCCTTACACTTACGATGAATTGCTGGAGCGGGTGCGCGCGGAAAACCCTGAGGTCGCCGGTGTCCAGGAAATGGTGCGCCGCCAGAGCACGCAAGTGGAAATGGCGCGCAAGGACTTCTACCCCGATTTCAATCTCCAATACATGTGGCAGCACACCGGGCCCCAATTCCGCGACTACTACATGCTGACCCTGGGCGTGAAGGTCCCCATCTTTCGCAGCCGGAAACAACAACCCGAAGTGGCGCAAGCCGTCGAAGAACTGAACCGCTCGCGACGGGAATACGAAGGGGCTGTCCAGCAAGCCTACTTTGAAGTGCGAGACCAATTCCTGGCGGCGCAAACGAGCGCCGAACTGCTCAAGATTTATCGCGAAGGGTTGATTCCCCAGTCCACTGCCGCTTTTCAGGCGGGACTAACTGCGTATCAGTCCAATCGGTTCGATATGGAGTCGGTGCTCTCTTCCTTCCACGACGTTTTGAATTTCGACGAGGAGTACTGGCGCACTCTTGCCGAGCACGAGACCGCGCTGGCACGATTGGAGCAATTGACGGGAATCGAGATTCATTGATGGAGCCGAACGGTTGAAAGAGGTAATTGCTATGAACACCTATCGCAAAGCGTTTTGGATTGCTCTGGGCGCGAACGTCGTATTGGTCGCGGCTCTGGCCGCGTTCTGGTGGCGCACGCGCGCAGCCGCAGGACAAGTTTCGACCGGCGCACCGCCCTCGCTTAGCACCCCCGAAGAGTCTACTGGCAATGCCAGCCAGCCGGCAGCGACCGCTCCCGGTGAGGCGCAGCTTGTGCCCATCCAGCTTTCGCCCCAACGATTGCAAAGCATTGGCGCCAAGACCGGCGAAGTGAAAATGAAATCCATTCATGACGAGATCCGCGCCACGGGTAGCGTGGAAGTGGACGAAGAGCGGCTAGCCTACGTTCAAGTTCGCTTCCCAGGCTGGATACAACACGTCTTTGCCAACGCCACTTATCTTTACGTCCACAAGGGCCAGCCGCTTTTCACCATCTACAGCCCCGACCTGGTCGCTTCACAAGGAGAATACCTGTTGGCAAGGAAGAACGGCGGACTCCTGGCACAGAGCTCAGTGCCCGGCGTAGCCACGGGCGCGGCATCGCTGGAAGATGCCGCGCAAGAACGGCTTAAACAATGGGGAATTCCGGAGAAGGAAATCGCGCAGCTTGAGTCCACCGGCAATATCCGGCGCGAAATGGAAATTGATTCACCGGTTTCCGGATACATCACGGAGCGAAACGCACTGCCTAATCAGTATGTTCAACCGGAGACGCGCCTCTACACCATTACTGACCTTTCCGTGGTTTGGGTCAACGCCGAAGTCAACCAGAACGATATTGGAAAATTGAAAAAAGGCGACGCTGCTACGGTCACCGTGGATAGCTATCCCGCAAGAAAGTTTATAGGCCGCCTGGATTCGATCCTGCCTCAAGTGGACATGACGACCCGCTCGGTGCGGACGCGCCTTGTTTTCTCCAATCCGGGTCTGGCTTTGAAACCGGGCATGTATGTGAATGTAAGTTTGGACTTGTCCCTGGGACGGCAACTCGTGATCCCAGCCTCGGGCGTATTCCAGTCGGGCACTCGCCAAATTGCATTTATCGACCACGGCGATGGGAATCTCGAGCCGCGTGAAGTTCAGTTGGGCGCGCAGGTGGGCGATGACTACGTCGTGCTGAAAGGCCTGCAAGCGGGAGACAAAATTATCACCTCTGCGAATTTCCTCATCGATTCCGAGAGCCAACTCCAGGCGGCGATGGGATCGTTTACGCCACCGCCTCCGGGTGCGGGCGCCGCCTCAGCCATCAACGCGACGGCAAACGAGGCAACCGCTGATTTCACCACTCTGCCATCGCCTCCCCGCAGAGGTAGTAACACATTTCGCATAAAGTTGGCGGGCAGCGCCGGCGCGCCAGTAACCGGCGCCCAGGTTACTGTCACGTTCTTTATGCCTGCCATGCCCGCAATGGGCATGGGTGCCATGAGTGTGGTGAGCAACCTCAGCGACAAAGGTGGAGGCGTCTATGAAGGGCGGGGCGAGCTGGAAAGCGGCGGAACCTGGCAGGTGACGGTCGTGGCTCAGAAAAACGGGCAGACGCTGGTCAATAAACAAATACGCGTGGACGTTGAAGGAGAAATGTAACGTGATCTCCCACTGGATTGATTGGTGCGCCCGCAATCGTTTCCTGGTTTTCACGGGAACTCTTTTGCTTACGCTGGCCGGAATCTGGTCGCTGCGCCGTATTCCTTTGGATGCCCTGCCCGACATCTCAGACGTGCAGGTGATTATCCACTCGTCATGGGAAGGGCAGCCACCCGACATTATCGAAGACCAGGTTTCTTATCCCATCGTCACCACACTTCTGGCGGCGCCGCACGTGAAGGCCGTGCGCGCCCAAACCATGTTCGGTGACTCCTATGTTTTTGTGGTTTTCGAGGACGGAACAGATTTGTACTGGGCGCGCTCGCGAGTCCTGGAATACCTGCAACAAATCACAGGCCGCTTGCCGCCCGCCGTTCATCCGGTCATCGGGCCGGACGCGACGGGAGCAGGCTGGGTTTACGAATACATTCTGGTGGATCATAGCGGGCAACATAGTCTGGCGGACCTGCGCAGCCTTCAGGATTGGTACTTGCGCTATCAGCTCGAAACCGTTCCCGGCGTAGCCGAGGTTGCAACGATCGGCGGATTTGTTCGCCAGTACCAGGTCAGGCTGGACCCCAATAAGTTGCGCGCTTACAACATTCCTCTGATGACGGTGATGACCCAGGTGCAAGCGAGCACCAATGAAGTGGGAGGTCGAGTGCTGGAGATGAGTGGCGCCCAGTACATGATTCGCGGCCTTGGTTATTTGCGCTCCCTCTCTGATCTGGAAAATGTTCCTGTGTCCTCCAAGAATGGGACGCCCGTCTTAATCCGGGACCTGGGCACGGTATCGTTCGGCCCTGACATCCGCGAGGGCGTTGCAGAATGGAACGGCGAGGGGGAAACGGTTGGGGGCATCGTGGTGATGCGGGACGGCATGAATGCACTGACGGTGATCAATGGCATCAAACAAAAGCTGAAAGAGATCAAGCCCTCTCTCCCCAAGGGCGTGGAAGTGATTGCGGGTTACGACCGGTCGGGCCTGATTCAGGCGTCTATTGCAACTCTGCAGCGCGACTTGCTGGAAGAGGCAGTGATCGTGAGCCTGGTGATTATTGTTTTTCTTTTCCACTTCCGTTCGGCTTTGATTCCCATCCTCACTCTGCCCATCGCGGTGGTGGCCTCATTCATCCCGATGTATTACCTCGGCGTGAGTTCGAACATCATGTCCCTTGGGGGCCTCGCGCTGGCCATCGGGGTGCTGGTCGACGCCGCGATCGTGATGGTGGAGAACGGTTACCGGCAGCTTTCGGAGCGCCAGACAGGGAGCACGGGCGTCCCGTTACTTGCTCCCACCCATAACACCGAAGATCGCGGGCAGGATGCCCATGCCACGGAACGGCGGCGAATCTTGCTGGCCGCTGCAAAGCAAGTTGGCCCCGCGATCTTTTTTTCACTCGTCATTATCCTGGTTTCGTTCATGCCCGTATTTCTCCTGGAAGCGCAGGAGGGAAGAATGTTTCGTCCGCTGGCGTGGACCAAGACCCTGGCGGTGGGCTTTTCTTCCGTGCTTGCTATCACGCTAGTGCCTGTGCTGATGGTGCTCTTCATTCGCGGGCGGCTGCGGCCAGAATCCGAGAATCCGATTTCCCGCATCACCCAGGCTCTCTATCTGCCCGTATTGCGCCTATGCCTGCGCTATCGAAAAATAACTTTGCTGGTTAATCTTGTCTTCCTGGTAGTCACCTTTCCGTTGGTGTGGCGCATTGGAAGTCAGTTCATGCCTCCGTTGTACGAGGGATCATCCCTATATATGCCCACAGCGCTACCCGGCGTCTCCATCACGCAAGCCTCCCAACTCCTTCAGCAGCAGGACAAGATAATTCGCGCATTCCCGGAGGTGGAGAGTGTTTTCGGCACTATCGGGCGCTCGGACAGTGCCACGGACAATGCCCCCCTTGACATGTATGACACCACGATCATGTTGAAGCCGCGCGAAAAATGGCGGGCCGGCATGAACTACGACAAGCTGGTTCATGAGATGGACGAGAAACTGCAATTCCCCGGACTCTCGAATACCTGGACGATGCCGGTGGAGAACCGTTTGGACATGGAACTGACAGGGATCAAGACCCCTGTGGGATTGAAGATTCAAGGTCCGAACGTGGAAGGGATCCAAAAACTCGGGGGCCAGATTCAGCAGATTCTCTCCGCGCTTCCGGAAATGCGCTCCATTTTCGCCGAACGGGTGGCGGAGGGATTTTACATTAATGTGGAGGCGAACCGGCTGGAGGCGGCGCGCTACGGACTTACGGTGGCCGACGTGCAGCAATCGGTTACAAGTGGAATCGGAGGAGAAAACATTGCCCAAAACGTGGAAGGACGCGAGCGTTATCCCATTAACGTCCGGTACGACCGCGACTTTCGAGATAATCTCGATCAACTGCGCCGCGTGCTGATCGCCACGCCCAGCGGATCGCAGATTCCTCTGGGAGAAGTGGCGAAGATTTCTTTCTCGCGGGGGCCGGCCATGATTCGAGACGAAGATGCCTTGCTCACCGGGTACGTCTATATTGATTTGAATACTAAAGATTACGGGGGCTTCGTCGAGCGTGCCCGCAAGTTGCTGAACGAAAAATTGACTCTGCCTCCGGGTTACACTTACAAATGGTCGGGCGAGTACGAGTTTGAAGTCCGGGCGAAAGAGCGTCTGAAGATCATCCTTCCCATGGTCTTATTCGTAATATTTTTCCTGCTCTACATGATTTTTCATTCCGTCACCGAGGCCGCTGTCCTGATTTTCCCCACTTTTTACGCCATGACTGGAGGCCTGATTCTTCAATGGCTCCTTGGGTACAACTTCAGCGTGGCGGTCTGGGTGGGTTACATCGCTTTGTTTGGAATCGCCGTCGAGACGGGAGTGGTGATGGTGGTTTATCTGCACGAAGCGCTCGACCGCCGCCTGGCGAGTGGAGTGCCCGTAAGACACGAAGACGTGGAGGCAGCGGTCATCGAAGGCGCAGTGCAACGCCTGCGCCCCAAATTGATGACCGTATTTGCTGTGTTGGCAAGCTTGGTCCCCATATTGTGGGAGACGGGGATCGGCTCAGACGTGATGAAGCCCATCGCCGCTCCCATTGTAGGTGGAATGATTACGTCCACGATCCATGTGCTGATCCTGGTGCCGGTGTTCTTCGCCTTGATGAAGGAACGCGCACTACGAGGGGGAAAACTTCGAAGCTCGCATGAAATCGATAACGATGAATAAGGCTCCGGCCTCAACTGCAAGAAATCAATCTGGCCGGTTCCGAAAAAAAGGAGGGGGCAGGGCCAATAAGCGGCCCTGCGCGTCTGGGTGTGGCAGGGTTTCCATTAAGCCACTGCGGGCTTGAAGCTTGTTTCAAAGGGAGAGGCCCCGTGCCGGTGTTCGCAGATGCCTCGATCGCGTCCCAAGATTGAGATGGAGGACCTGATCCAACTCACGAAGCAACGGCCAGACGGGCGAGAGCTCGTCGGCGATGACGCACATTCTCACCCGCCGATCGCACCACAATATCCAGCGCCAGAGGCTCGAAGGGGGGCAGCACAAAGTCATACGCGCCGCGCTCCAGGGCTGTGATGTAAAGCTTAATATCTTTGTTCGCCGACACGACGATGACATTGAGCGGTATATCGGCTTGCTCGGCCAAGTAGATAACATCCGTCCACGATCCATCGGCAACCGAAGTGGCTGTGAAGAGAATGTGCGGGCTGGTTTGCGGAATAAGCCGCCTGGCTTCTTCCAAGCTCGTAACGCTGAAGGTCTCGACCGATAAATCCCTCAAGACCAGTTTCAACGAATCCAATGGACCGGGTTGGTCGTGGATCAAAATTGCAAAGATGCGATCGCTCATTTGAAACTCCTTTCTCCCGCGAACTTCCATGATTGCTTTCCATCCTGGTTAACATAGGTCGTATGAGACGCAATTCTTCATTTGGCCCGCGGGGGGGGCGGCCACTAACTTTCAGACCAAAGACTCCATGGTGAAATGCTGAAAGACAAATCTTGAAACCTCAAAAATCTGAAGTTGACCGTTCACTGCCGCCAGTCCTGCCATCAATTGCAGCAAATCGGGGTTCACTCTGGCCCGGTCTAGGAATTCGCAAGCCTTAATCTTGGGAGCGCCCTGGGCCAGTTTCCCGAGGGTGGGCACCACTTTGGAGGTGGCCTCTTTCCGGGCGCGGTCATTTTCTTTCTCGTTCCACAAACTGATGGCTACCGCCTGGCTTGCTCCGAGCAGGACGAATACAATATGCCCGCGAAATCCCTTTATTTTTTTAAGCGAGGGGTGAATCTCCTGTTCCAGAACAAATGCAAACTCGGAAAAGCTTCTTGGTTTTAAATGGGCGGAAATTCTAAGCGCGACCATATTTTCATCTCCATCATCGACACGTGTTGCGACGGAGTCCGACGTGCCACCCGGGCGCCCCTGACCTGCGGAAACCAGAGCAGACACCTGCCGGGGCCTGCCCCTTGAATTCGCCGGGTGTCGCGGGGCTTTTCGAGCCTCGGGCAAATAGCGGCTGACCAGCAGTTTCTTAGCTGGCTCGAACGCCGATAGCTCTGGCGCCTTTATCCCCTTGCTGTACTTCAAACCTGACACTTTCGCCTTCTTTGAGAGTATCGAAGTTCAAATTTTGCAGAGCGGTGCGATGGAAGAAAACCTCCACGCCGTCATGACATTTTATGAACCCGAACCCTCGATCACGGACCAGTTTCTTCACAGTGCCTTCCATAGTTTCCTCCTGGACGTTAAAAAAGAATGGACTTCTTCTGAGACAACTTCCGAATACGAGTTCTTCTGTCCTGCCACATCAGTCTTGAAGGTTTCCCGGCAGATCAAATAGCGTTGGGCGCGGTAAAGATGGCCCCACGCTGTCAAGTCCGTGCAATTCCGCCGGAGCTTTTCGATCAGATTCAATGCGTCCTGCGTCGCGCATTGAGTATCAGTCAAGTTCATTTCCGTTTTCCAACGAGGTAGGGGCACGCCCTACCTGTGAATTTTCTAATTTGGCGCTTCCGGCCGAATGACGATTGCGACACGGCTGATTTCCTGCCCGGGGGGCAGGGAGATCGCGCGCTGTGCCGCTACATCGCTGGTGACAATTTGGAATCGCTGGTTCTTTCCGTTCGAAGGAGGATCGTCGGGGATCGGTTTCACTTCGTAGGCGATGCAACCAATTTTGTACAGCCAATCTTTAACGTCCAATCGAGACAAGGGTTCCGTTGCTTCAAGCACCAATCGAGTCATCACACGCTCCAACTGTTTGGTTACCCTTGTACTGTTGAGTCTCCAAATTAAACTGAGGGCCTAAGGTATTCAATCGGGGAAAGTGCTTAGTATCGAGCGGATTAAGTTGTATGAGGTAATCTAACTTTAGATATAGGCGGCTGCGGGCAGCATTTGATTCGGTCCGCAGCGAATGGCGAAGTGTGAATTTTGAATAACAATAATGGTAATTCTTTGGAATCTTGGGCGAACCCAGAAATACTCTCCGCGCAGGCTCATTCTTGAACCTATTGTTTATCAAAATGTTCTGGACCTGAGCGCCTCTGCGAAATTGGCACGAAGATTGCAGGTTTAGGTTGGCTTTACTTATTTTAAGAAGAGGAGGTTGAAGGTGAGAATGCGGTTTCTAATTTCATTGGCAGTTGTCCTCTTCGCTCTTCCCCTGGTGGGCAGAGCTGATTCTTTTCATTTGGGTGTGGGGACAAATTACGTCATCTTATATAGAGGAACGGGAGGCCACAATCTACAAATTACGAACGTCACCAGCAACATAGCGAGCGAGGTCAACCCGGCCGACAGCCTTTCAACGGCCCTGGAAGGGCTTACAGAAACCCCGCTGGAAAATAATAGTGGTAGCCAAAAAATCCACGCGCCTAGTGGAACGTCATTATTTACGAGCGGCGGCCGCTCTAATCTTGTATTCAGAATTAATTCTTATAGCGAAACCGGCGGAATAATGCTGACCCTTAATGGGGTTCCGGCCCACGATAGCGTTGTGTTCGAGTTTGGCACCTCGCTCGGCAACGTTAACCTGGGAGGCGAAGGCTCCCTTAATGGGCGTGCAAACGGCCAGTCCCATTCGAATGTCAGCAGTAGCGATGATCATGTAAACCTCAATAACAACTCTTCCAGTCATCACGACCTCGCTTTAGAGGGCGTGATCCATGGTCCCGGCATGTCGATGACCAACGCGAGCCTGGACGGGCCTTTATTTGGCAGTGACGGCGATACGCAGATTGTCCCCGACCCCACGCTGACTGCCCCCGTATCCAGCGTCCCGGAGCCTGGCACGCTGGCGCTATTTGGCACAGGCTTGTTTGGTTTTGCCGGATTCCTGCGGCGCAGGCTTCGCAAACCGTAGTGGCATGCTCAACAACTCACAACGCTGATATTTGAAGATCCAACCTCGATCCTCCGTCCGCCCTTGCGAACGGAGGATCGTTCCCACAGCGCCCTCATGGCGATGCAAATCAGGACACGACCTAAATTCTCTAGAACTTGCTCAAATTGAAATTGACCGGGACGAAGTTCCCGGCCTGCATCAAGAGATTTTGTAATACCAGGTCTAAGAAACTACAAAGCGATTGCCGCATGAGCACGTTTGACTGATGACGGCGCCTGCAACCAGAGAGCTCCAGCTGGGAATTGATTCAATTCAGTCTTATAGAGGTTGCCGCAAAGAGGTGGAAGGAAATCTATTTGGCGTTGAGGGGAAAGCGGGACATTTGTTCATGGATCAGGAGGCCTCTTTCATAGGCCACCTGTGTGGCTGCGGTGCGATTGTCTGTCCCCAGCTTTTTTAAGACGTGGTTTACGTGGCTTTTCACCGTGCCTTCGGTGATACCCAGGGCCGCTCCGATTTCCTTATTGGCCAAACCCTTTGCCATGGCGCGCAAAACATCGAGTTCGCGCGAACTTAATTCGGGATGATGGATGCGAGTTACCAGCTTGGCCGTTATTCGGGGCCCGACAATTGTTTCGCCTCTGTAAACGGCACGGATGGAATTCAGCAATACATCCCTGGGGACGTCTTTAAGCAGGTAGGCTTTGGCGCCGGCGCTCAAGGTCCGGTAGATGTCTTCGTTATCATCGTAGGTCGTGAGGATGATCACATGCGCGTGCGGATTGATTTTCAGGATTTCCTGAGTCGCCTGCACACCATCCATCACCGGCATGCGGAGGTCTACCATGATGACGTCCGGCTTGCATCTCCTAAACTCTTCAACCGCGGTCTGGCCGTCTGCGGCCGTAGCTACAACATCCATACCCTTGTCGCGGTTAAGAATGGAAACCAGCCCCTCGCGCACGACGGGATGATCGTCGGCAATGAGCAAACGAATTTTTCGTTGGGGCTTCACATGACCTCACTTCTTCTTTTCGAACGGCACAACCACTTCAACCCTGGTTCCCTGGCCGGGCATCGATGTTACTTCAAACCTGGCGCCGATGGATTCCGCCCGTTCCTGCATGCTGATTAACCCAAAACCGTACCCGGTGCGGGAGGCCTTTAAATCAAATCCCTGACCCTGATCGGACACTTCAAGCCGGGCCTCCCCGTTCTTAATCATCAGCCGCACGCGGACCTCAGTGGATTTCGAGTGACGCAAGACATTTACCATCGCCTCCTGGGCAAGTTTCAGAAGATTGTTTGCAATGGGGAGGGAAAAATTGTGAGGATCCCCCTGCGCGTGAAAATGAAATTTGATCGGTGTGGAGTCAAACAGTCTGTGACCGATGCGCTCGATGGCATCGGACAACTGACCTTCTTCAAGGGGGCCCGGAGTGTGCCAGGCCCATGCTGTCCTTCGCACATCTTCGAGACCTTCGCGCGCCAGGCCGCGGGCCGAGGCGAGGTGTTTCCGCAGGGCATCCTGCTGGGGAGAAAGTAAGCCGTCGGCCGCCTCCAGTTGTACGGCGACGCCCGCCAAAACCTGCCCGAGACCATCGTGCATTTCGCGCGCCATGGCGTCACGTTCCTTGGAGACTGCCGAATCCTGCAAACGCTGATGGACGCCCCGCAATTGGTCTTGCGCTTCCTGGCGCTCCTCGGTCTGGTGTTGCAATTCCGCCGAAGTTTGCTTCATCTGCGCCTCGCGCGTCACCCGGGCATGGATGTCGATCAGCGCGACGACTGCGCCGTCGATTTCCTTGTCCGACGTGGTGTAGGGCCGGACTTGCAAGGTGAACCAATGGCCCGTTTCATCCCTCACGTCTTCCGGTTTGGGGGTGTTTCCGGCGATGGCATCCCGAATATATTCGGTGAGGTGAGGCAGAGGCAGCATCTTAAAGCTGAAGTCCGTGATGAGCCGGCCGATGTCGGTGGGGAGCAGGTTGAACAAGGTTTGGGCGGTGGGAGTAAACCGCCGAATGCGCAATTCCGGATCGACAATCACCAAACTTAAATTCATGCTGGTCAGGATGTTCAAAATATCATTATTGGCCCGGCCCAATTCCAGGTTGCGATTATGCAGCTCTTCATTCAGCGTGGTCAGTTCTTCGTTGGCTGATTGCAATTCCTCGTTGGCGGTCTCCAGCTCTTCGCTGGTGCTCTGCAACTCTTCATTGCTCGACATGATCTCTTCATTGAGGGACCGCAGCTCCTCATTCGAGGCATCCTGCCTGGCGATGACGGATTCCAGGTAGGCCTTGGTAGCCAGTTGCTCCTGCTTGAGCTTGAGAAACTTATCAGAACTCACCACCCCGTGCGGCGCCTTCTTCTTTCGCATTTCCCCCTTGCGCGCCCGCGAGGCAGCCCGCTCCGCGTGTTCCTGGAACATGACAAGGAAGCATCTCTGTTGTGTGAGCGGAGTATTGACCGGGGTAACGAATAGATTCAAGGTTTTCGATTCTCCGTTTTGATCAAACTCCACTCCTTCCCGCCGGACAAACGAGTTCTTTCTCCGGGCCTCGTCGAGCGCGACGTGGAGATCGGGAAGCAGCCCTTCGCGAGCCATCTTCAGCAGGTTCAGAGTTGCGTTGCCCGTAGCCGGCTCAAGGTAGGCGCCAGTGCGGCCCCGGAACTGAAGGATATCCGCTTCTTCATTTACCAGCACGGAAGGCGGAGCGTACTCGTTAAGAACCATCAAGTCGGCGGCTTCCTTGAGCGCTTCGGCGGAAGCCGGAAGCCGCTCGGGGAGTTTTGATTCCCTCTGGACGGCTGCTTGCAACGTCAGATGCTCGCCGCCAAACTCGATTCGGGGGCGGACCGAAAACGGCTTCTTAACAAAAATCTTGTACTTTTTGTCGATCGAGTTGAACAGGTTCTGAAATGAACCCACTGACTCGGCCACGCCGAGGAAAAGATAACCATCGGGCTTGAGAGCGTAGTGGAATAACGGGATGAGCTTTTGCTGTAACTCCGGCCCCAGATAGATCAACAGGTTCCTGCAACTCACAAGGTCCAAACGGGAGAATGGGGGATCTTTGGTCGCATCGTGTTTGGCAAAAATGACTAGGTCGCGGACGGCCTTGTTGATTTGATATCCATCCTCCGTCTTTGTGAACCACCGCTGCAAACGCCTGGGTTCAATCTCCGTGCTCACATCATTCAGATAGCGGCCTCTCCGCGCCTTTTCAATGGCGTCGTCGCTGATGTCGGTTGCAAAGACCTGAATCTGAACTGAACCCGCTCGTTCCCTCATGAATTCCAGCAGCGAAATACCGAGGGAATAAGCCTCTTCACCGGTGGAACAGCCTGGTACCCAAACCCGGATGGGTAAGTCACCAGGTTTCTTCTTAAACAGTTTCGGGAACACCAAACGCTGCAGCCGTTTGAATGCCTCCGGTTCCCTGAAAAATCCGCTGACATTTACAAACATGTCTTTGTAGAGCGATTCAGCCTCCCTGTGATCGGCCTCAAGATAGCTTGCATACTCCCGCAGGGTGGCGACTGAATTCAGTGCCATGCGGCGGCGAATACGCCGCTGGATGGTGGACTGTTTGTAGTGGATGAAATCAACCCCAAACAACCTTCGCAGGTTGTTCAGGATGGCGCGATAATTGCCGTCTTCTTCCAGTTCGAGTGGAACCATCCCCGTTTTCTTTCCGGGTTTGGGCCGGAAATAAGGATGACTGCCCATCTTCTTCAATTCATCGGCGATCCCCTCGGGAGGAAGAACAAAATCCACCACTCCTGCGCTTATGGAACTCTGAGGCATCCCCCCATACCTTGCCGAATCGAGATCCTGAGCGAAGGTGACACCGCCCGCGACTTTAATTGCTTTCATTCCTGCTGCGCCGTCCGACGCCGTGCCGGAAAGAATTATTCCCACGGCCTTGTGTTTCTGGGCGTTGGCAAGGGAGCGAAGGAAGAAATCAATAGGCAAGTGCGCACCAAATGAGTCCTGCCGCGGAACCAACTCCAGAACTCCGTGGCGGAGCGTCATGGTGGTGTTGGGCGGAATGATATAGACCCTGTTGGGCAGGACACGCATGCCGTCTTCCACTTCCGCAACAGCCATGCGGGTGGCGCGGGACAGGATTTCAGTGAGGTGGCTGCGGTGAGTCGGATCGAGGTGCTGCACCAGTACGTAAGCCATTCCGAGATTGCTGGGCAGATGCTTCAGTAGACGCTCAAAGGCATCCAGGCCGCCGGCTGATGCTCCAATCCCGACGACTGTGAACGAGTGGAACGCCTTCTTAATTTGTTTTTCATGCTTTCTCTTTTTTCCGGCCCGGGCTTTGGAAATTTTCCTCGAACTTCGTGCGATAGTCATCTGAGACTCATCTCCACTCAACGGCCTACTGCATCTTCAACATTCAAATATGCAAGTTGGCCTCCAGCTCATCATAGCTCGTAATCCTAAGAGATTCATCAAGTTATCGCGTCAGCCCGGTATTATTTGCCACTCTCGGGTGAAACCCAAATTCAATTAAGAGGTAAAAACTACTCGCGGGCACAGTCCAAAACGCGAACCCAATTTGGCTCCTATGGCTTGAGAGGATGTTAGCGCGAGAGTGAAATCATGCAGTTCGAATTTATGTTGCCCATAAGCTCGGCTCGCTTCACACGGGGATGGCGCGTTATGCACTGGCTTGAGGATTGCGTAGGCGCGATTCAAATCGCTCGTAGAGCCGATGCAAGACCGTCCGGAGGACCGGCTGCGCAGGAGGTAAACTTGAAACATATTCTATGACGGTGAGCCGTGGGGGCATCGAACCCTGAACCTACTGATTAAGAGTGTCGCGCAGCTGAAAGTCCGCCGATCTTAATGGCGGGCGACCTCTACCAATTGAGCTTCTGGCCCTCCGCACTAGTGTCCGCTCAGAAAGGGTCGGAGTTCTTCTCGTCCTTTGCCGGTCTTCAAATAGCGCTCCCGTTGCATGGCTGATTGTCGCGTGGGATACGCCTCCGAGTGAACCAAGTCCCACGGGCCCCGATTTTTTGTCGCCATCGCATCGTTGGCTTGATGCTCGCCTAGCCGGCGATTCAAATCACTAGTGGAGCCGACGTAAGATCGTCCAGACAATCTGCTACGAAGGACGTAGACATGAAACATGGAAAATGTTGGTGAGCCGTGGGGGAATCGAACCCTCAACCTACTGATTAAGAGTCAGTTGCTCTACCAATTGAGCTAACGGCCCATCCTTCGCGAACCCTCAAACTACTAATTAAGAGTGTCGCCGGAGCGACCTCTACCAATTGAGCTAGCGGCCCATTCTCAAACGTGTTCAGACAGTGTAACACGAACTCCATCGGCCGTGTCATGTTCTGCTTAGGAGTCCGCGTGGTCCGCCGACGCGGATCCTTCCGCATGGGCTGAGGTCACTGCCCCGCCAAGTACAATGGCATTTTGGATCTGATTGTAGAAATCTTTGAGAGCCCCCGGGCTGTGGGGCATCAGGATGGTATTCGAATGCGCTCCAGCGCCGATATCTTTGAGCGTGTCAAAATATTGGGTGAGCAGAACCAGGACCATCACGTCTTTGGCCGACGCGCCCTCCACGCCCTGCTTGAAAAGCTCCACCGATTCGCGCAGCCCATCGATAATCGCTTTGCGCTGGTTGGCGATGCCCTGGCCCTGAAGTTGCTTGCTTTGCGCTTCAGCTTCCGCCTGCTTAACTTTCAGGATTTTCTCCGCCTCGCCACGCGCATTGGCCGCTTCCTGTTCGCGCCGCGCCGCGTTGATGTCGTTCATGGCGGCTTTCACTTTCTGGTCCGGAATGATGTCGGTGACCAGAGCTTTGACAATTCCGTAACCGAAGCTCTCCATCACGCCGTCCAGTTCCTGCTTGACGGCCACCGCAATGTCGCTCTGCCGCTCAAATGCTTCGTCAAGAATCATCTTGGGCACGTGGCCCAGGATCACGTTAAAAACGTATGAACCGATTTGTTCCTTCGGATCGGAGAGCTTGTAAAAAGCTTCATAAACGCGGTCGGGTAAAACGTGATATTGAATTGAAACGGGAATCTGAACGAAAACGTTGTCCTTGGTCTTCGTTTCCATTTTCAGGTCGAGTTGCTGGACGCGCAAGTCCACTCGGGATACCACTTTCTCGATCCAGGGCAGTTTGAAATTAAGTCCGGCCCCGGCCACGCGCACGAATTTGCCGAAGCGTTGCACCACGGCAGCTTTCGCGGTGGGGACGGTAAAGAATCCGCCGAAAAATGTACCGATGCCGAACAGAATCGCAACGATAAAGAGAAAACCAATGAACCCATCCATGGAAGTCCTCCTTAATAACTCCTCAACCTGCATTGTTTGAGAAATCGATCCTCTGTGCGCAGGAGTGTACCACCGGATGGGACGTGTCGCAATGCCGCCCCAAACTCATTTCAAAACTCTTTGGAAATGTCTGCGGGCCCGCTATGGATTTTTTTTCTTCTTAAACGCCCCCGCGAGGCCTTGGATAAGGCTGGCGGGGTTTTGTTGCTGGTTGGTATTGCTGCCGGAGGTCGTTTGTCCGTTCACAAGATTCTGTAGGCCGTTCAATTGGTTCGCGCTACCCATCGATTTCAAAGCAAATTTGGGGACAGAAAGCGTGCCGCCGATGCCGAAGGGCAATGACATTTTGCCATTGGCGAGTGTCGCGCCCGACATTCCGGCAAGGAGGCTCGTAAGCCCATTGGAACCGGCGGCAAGGTTGGCCACTCCGTTATAATCCAGGCTGCCTGGGCCCGCCAAAGTCATGCTGCCCGCTCCCTGGGCGTCAAGGCCGTTGCCAACCACGTTTATCTTGTTGCTTGTGATTTTGCCGTTGGCGATATTCAGATCGGCGGCTATCGAGGAGAATGCTCCAGGATCGCCCTGGGAGGCTCCAAGGTTGCTCAACTTGGCCAGTTGCATCAGGTTCTTGTTCAACTGAAGTTTGGGCAAGTTCCCGTCCTTCACGCTCAGGTTGCCGGTTCCACGCATACCAGCCAAAGGGTCGGATGATCCAGTGACTTCACCATCCAGGTTCAAGTCGCCTTTCATTTTCCCGGTCATATAGCCGCGGGCGCTGGGAATCTCCTGGAGAAATTTCGCCACGTCCACGCCGGCGATTTGCGTTTTAACTTTGTAGCGCGGGTTGGCGTCGGCAAAATTGAATTCGACGTTGCCCTTGGCGTGCCCCTCATAAAGGCTCAGGTCCAGGTCGTCCAAGTACACCTCTTTGGGATATAGCCGCACATTGGTTTTCACCGAAGTGACTTGCAGGGTTTGAAATCGCAGCGATTCCGCTTTTAGAGTTCCGTGTGCTGCCGGTTGCCCTCCGGCCTGCGCGTGAACGACGAAGGCGCCCCACCACGGGGCACTCGCCATCTGATTCTCATGCGGCGGCGCGAAAGGATTGGACAGAGATGCCCCAAAGGCATTCAGGTCAACCTCCTCGAGCTCGCTGGAGAATCCGCTGGACTCAAAAAAAGGCGCCTCCGCCCTTCCGGAAGCGGTCAGTTTCGACACAGACAAATGTCCGCTGGTCACGGTCACCTGATTAATCACACCCAAGGTGAACGTGGAGGCGGAGCCGGATGTCTCAGAAACCTTTTTCACCGGTTTGGACTGCTCTTGGGATTCAAAGTTCCATTGGCCGTGGGAGGATTGGAGCAAGGTGATTTCAGGTTGTTCAAGCTTGAGAGATTTGATAACAATTTGCCGGTGGAGCAGGGCCCAGCCATCCACCACCACATCAATGCGTTTGGTCTTCACAAATTGCCCCTGGGGAAATCCCTTCGGATTGCCGAGAGCAAAATCGTCCATTCGAATGGCTACAGAGGGGAACAGGCTTAGGGAGAGCCGCCCGATTTCCACTGGCTTGCCCGTCTGGGCTTGGACGCGATCCACCACTTCCGGCCGGTAGCGGTCCACGTTCACCAGCAGGGGGACAATGATCACCACGGCAAGCACCATGACGACCAACAGAATGAGAAGGCCAAAGAGGATTTTTCTTCCCTTGGACATAACCATAATTTCCTTTGGATTCGCGCGCCCGGAAGCGTAGCCCGACAGAATTCCTCACCCACCTGCGCGCTTCGGTCACCCTCAAAGATTTTACAACACTCCGGGTTGGACTAATCAAGTCTTACTTGGATTTTGCCGCCTCGGGTTGGGCTCTGGTCAGTTTGGCGGTGAAGTAATCAAAGAAGGGTTTTTGTGGCGGCGCAACTTGAACCGTTTCGGTCAACGCGTCTGTATCCGTCCGCGTCAGCTTGCGGCGAAAAAGCCATCCCGGTGGAGGCTGTTCGCCTCCTTCCGGATTGAACTGAATTTCAGCGCCCTCAACCGTTACCCGATAGCGAGTGACGAAGCCGGTGGATGAGAAAACGCGAAGACTATAACCCGCTCCCGGACGGTCCGCCGTTAAAATTCCCATCCAGGTTTCGGTAATTTCGGGATTGGTTTTAGTGCCCGGAAGCGATACCGATTCACGGAAAACGGCTACTCTCTTTTCAAGATCATAAGAGACTTTTAGATGAATATCGCCCTGAGACTTTTGATCACCGGTTTTTCCCGACCATTCACCCATCAGCCAATTGAGTTGCGAGAAATCCGGCAGAGGTGGAAGAGGAATAGTGTAGGTGGCCGCCGGTTTCTCTTTGGGCTGCGGCGGCTGCGCCTGTGCGGAGATCTGGGGGATGATTGCGAAAGCTGCAATACAAAGGCTGAGGAACTTGGCACGAAAATTGTACTTCGGTGGGCAACCTGAGAAGCCGTATTCCCGAGGGTGCCGGGATTCTAATTCATTGACTTGTCTTGCATCCATTGCTCAAAAGCTCCCGGTGAACGCGTGGACGGGGACCGGCAAGGTCGCCTCGATCATGTCGCAAGCCAGGTTGATTGCGGGCCCGTGCGGGAAGTAAATAGGCATTTTGGATACCTTTTTTCCAAGACGCGAATTCAAGGTGGTGGAATTACGATTGTGTACGTTCAACCCGTTGCTTCCTCTTCACTGGGCACGGGATTTGAAAAAGATTTGATTGATGGCGCCCCCGAAAACTTGCGGGTCCGCCAAGCGGTCTATTTGTTGGCGTTCTTATCCTTCATGATTCGGGCCATCAATCTGAGCATGTCCGTAGTTGTAATGATTCCCACCAGCTTCCCATCATCCACGACCGGAAGACATCCGAAACGTTTGGTGGAGAAAATCTCCGCCGCGTCGGCAACATCCTGGCTGGGTTTGAGGGTCATCGGGTCACGCGTCATCACCCGGCTGAGAGGGGTTGTTTCCATAATCTCATTGTATTTTCCCGAGGTGACTCCGCTCAATACTCCGGGGGCAAATCGCTTCACGTCGCGTTCCGTGATCACGCCAACCAGTAAGGAATCCCTGAGGACGGGAAGGTGCCGGAGGGAAGAGCGGGCGAAAATCATTGCCGCGTCCAGCAGCATTTCGGTCTCTTGTACGGTGGTCACATCAGCGGTCATGATCTCTCGGACCGTCATAGCGCTACCCCTTTCTCGCGCGACGCCGCGATAATCCCAGGTGGGAAACGACTCCCGGAAGCGGCCGCCGGAATTCTAAGTGTCGGGAGGGAATTTGATTTCCCAGAAGCCGTCTTGATCCACAATCTCAAACCCGAGCTCCATACCTTGTGCGGTCACTTTGGTTGAAGTCCAGACCACGCGCGCCTGAGCAAATCGGTCTTTGTTGCGCACCCGGATGTCCAGCGTGGAGCCAATTTGAAAATTCTGTCTGGCTCGAATCATGCCCCCGTGCTCGCTCACCATGATGGTTTCCACGGGTTCCCACTCGGTCTCCTGCTCTGAATTCACCGCGTTCACCAGCAAGGGAATGCGCAGGACCATTCGAGCGCTCCGGCGTCGCGCCGGCTTTTGTCCAGCTTTCTTGTCCATAGGAGTGCTTGAAGCCAAACTATGTTCCACAGCTACTCGCCGTCGAGAGTATCCCTCATCATACCACAAGGTCAAATCCCCTTGAGGAGAAGTTGAATCGCAACCCTCGAGTCGAAGCTTTTGTAAACCGGGCCCGCTCCGTGGTATCAAGGAGTGTATGCGCGTCGAAATTCTTTCCGAACTTGAGCCCGGCGACTCGACTTTAGAGATTCCGTGGGCAAGCCCCAACCGGCCACTCCTGAGATATGTCGACTTGAGAAGGTTTCCGGAAAAGATTTTATCCCTGGCGGAATGCCGGAGCAATCCTCCGCTGGCCCGATTGCTCCAAAGAGTCAATATGCCTGGTTCAACATTTCGCACCGCAAAGTGCGACTTCGAGGCCACGACCCAATTGACGGATGAAGAAGAGCTGGATTTCCAGCTTCCGCTCAAGGTGGGCGGTTATGTGGATTTGGTTTTTGAGCGGTCCGATCTCCATTCGCGCCTCGATCCGCACGTCAGGCTGGCAAGAAATCTGGAGAGGTCATTGGCCGGGTGCCGCCTTCGCGCCCAGATGAGTATTGTTGTCCGGCGATGCTTGTATCACGAGGATAGGAAATGGGGATACTCCCTCACATTCTTCATTTACGCCTATGGCGCAACCAGATCCACGGCTAAACGAGATTGGGCGCGCGCGCTGGATAAACTGGGTGATGCTCTGGCCAAAATTGCCCCCCAGTTCCCTAAGAAGAGTGCCAAATGATTGGACCCACCGACTCGTGGCGCGATATGATGGCTGTGTCAGGATTCGTCTAGCCTCGATGTTTAAGGTGAGATCTGCTCCCGAATCGACGGACCAAAGGGCGCGGGCAGAGCCTGTGCTTCGGTCAAACTTGGTATCCAGCTATTGTTATCTGCATGGGATTGTGTTATATAGCTTCACTCCGACTTACCGCGGGCCGATGAGAACCCATGCCCGGATTTGAGGCGAAAGTCAGGCGCCTTGTGGGGCGGTGACTTAGGGCGCTTGGCGGAACTGTGGATTAGGGAAAAGGGGATCGACCGAGTGAGTTTTATCAATTTTGCGGCTCGCGAAATTAATTGCAAAATCGTCTACTACGGCGCCGGCCTGGGGGGCAAGACCACCAACCTGCAATGGATCTTTGACCAGACACTGGGCAAAACCGGCGGCAAGATGATTTCCCTGGCTACGGAAACCGACCGCACCCTCTTTTTCGATTTCCTGCCTCTTGATCTGGGTACGGTGCGCGGATTCAAAACGCGCTTCCACCTCTACACGGTCCCCGGACAGGTTTTTTATGATGCCAGCCGCAAGCTGATCCTGCGGGGCGTGGATGGCGTGATCTTTGTCGCCGATTCTCAGGAAGAACGCATGGACGCCAATTTTGAGGCGCTGGATAATCTCCAGGAAAACCTGAAGGAACATAATTACGATTTGATGAAGATTCCCTACATCCTCCAATTGAACAAGCGCGACCTTCCCAACGCTCTGCCCCTGGAAGATCTGAAGAAAGCCTTGATGAAAAAGAATGAACCCGTTTTGGAAGCCATCGCCTATAAGGGCGTGGGCGTTTTCGAAACCCTGAAGGAAACCGCGCGCTTGGTGCTGGGCGAATTAAAGAAGGGATAATCCCGCCGCAATTTCATCCTGATCTCGCAGCCGCGGGAGAAGGATCATTTTCATCTTTCTCCCCTGAAAATATTCATCCGCAGATGACGCAGATTTCGCCGATAGCGGTGTCCTAATTCGCAAGCCCCAATTTTTCAAATGGAATGTTTATAATTGGATACTCAGCCCAGGATTTGTAGTCGAAGTGCCACCATTCAGTCGGGTTGACGGTGAATCCCTCCGACTCCATGGCGTCGCGAAGGATCTTGCGCCGCTGGCGTTGCTGGTCAGTACCGCCGGGATAGTCAGAGTAGGCTCGCGTGGTCATTTCATCGTAGACGCTAGGCATCCCTACTTCCTTGCCCGTCTTCAAGTCGTATAGTGAGAGGTCCACCGCGCATCCGCGATTGTGCCTGGAACCTTCGGTGGGATTCGCCACGAAGATATGCCGATCGGCGGGCGTGGCATCCCAGAAGATTTTGGTGACGTACCATGGCCGGTAGGCATCATGGATAATCAGACCATACCCATCCTGCCTCAGCTTCTGGTTGATGCGAACCAGCGCCTCGCCGGCGGGCCGCTGCATAAAGGCCCGAGCCTGGGTATATACGGGTGTGCTGAGAAAGTTGTTTGAGGTTGCGTAGCGAATATCCAGCTTGATGGTGGAATCGAGCTTGACCAATTCTACAAGATCTGGCGCTCGCTTGCCTTCCTCCTTGGGAGGCGAGGCTCGCAAGGCTTCGGCGCGGAGCTGATCAATGGGACGGACCGGAGTGATTCGATAGATGCCGTCCGGAGTGACTGTGTCCTGGGCGAGAGAGAGGCGAACGGCGAAACACAATACCGCAAGTGCGATGAGACGCTTGTGGCTTTTCATAATGAGTTTATTAGAATGATTGCCGAATGCAGCCCACTAGCCACCGAGCGCCACGCTCTCACTGGCCCAGGTCAATTCGAAGAAGTGATGGCCCATGATGGCGAGGGTGATGGCCTTATCGAAATGACTGCGATGCCGATGCAGAGTTTCCGCAATGAATTTCCAGTATTCCATCCGGTAGTCACTCAGCACGCCCTGCCGCCACAATGACCGTCCCAAAGCCATCAGGTCCGAGAAGACCATGGGTGCGCGCGCCGAGGCGCCCAAGTGGGACAGAAAATCCGAGGCACGCTTGAAATACTCTTCCGGGTTGTAAATGGTTTTGAGAATTCGCTGATAGCCGGCCAACAGTTCCTGGGGGTCCATCTTGGGAATGTAGTTCAAATCCAGCAGGGTGTTACTGCCCAAGCTGTCTTTCAGAAGCCGGCCCTCTGACTTTAAACGGCGCCAAAGCTGCGTGTTGGGTAAAGCGGAAAGCAGGCCCACCATGGAAAGGGGAATCGCCGCGTCGCGAATGAACTGGATTTGGCGGTCGAAAACGTCGTGGGGGTCGCTGTCAAACCCGACGATGAATCCCGCCATCACTTCAATCCCACGCGCCTGAATGCGCTTCACGCTCTCCAGTAAATCGTGCCGCAGGTTCTGGAATTTGGTCGTTTCCTTCAAGCTTTCAGCCACCGGCGTTTCAATCCCCAGGAACACCCTGGTGAAGTGGGCCTCGCGCATCATGCGCAACAAGTCATCATCTTCGGCCAGGTTCAGCGAAGCTTCGGTGAAAAGGGAGAAGGGAAACTTGTGATTGCGCATCCATTCCACCAGATGGGGGAGAAGGAGCTTCACGTTTTTCTTATTACCAATAAAGTTGTCGTCCACCAGGAAGACGGGGCCTCTCCAGCCCAGCTTGTATACCAAATCGAATTCGGCGCAAACCTGTTCCGGAGTCTTGGTGCGGGGGCGGCGGCCATAGATTTCGATGATGTCGCAAAACTCACAGGTGAACGGGCAGCCGCGCGAGTATTGGACGGCCATGGCGCTGTAGCGCCGCAGGTCGGCCAGATGAAGTTGAGGCAGCGGTACCCGAGTGAGGTCGGGCAAATCTTTTGCTTTGTAATGAGGCTTGGCTTCGCCCCGCTCCAAATCCGCGGCCAGCTCGTCGATCAGTTCTTCCGCTTCACCCTCCACCACGTGATCGACGCCGGCAAAATGATGATCCTGCGTGCTGGCGATGGGTCCGCCCACCACCGTGCGCAGCCCCCGGCTCTTGCAGCGGTCGATGGCCGCTTTCATGGACGGGCCTTGCACAATCATCCCGCTGAAAAAGACCACATCCGCCCAATCCAAGTCCGAATCCTTGAGTCTTCGGACGTTCAGATCCACAATTCGCTTGGGCCAGCTTTTCGGCAGCATGGAAGCAACCGTCAGCAACCCCAGAGGGGGATAGGCGGAGCGCTTGCCCTGAAAGGGGAGGGCGTGTTTGAAACTCCAAAATGTGTCGGGGAATTCCGGATAGACGAGAAGGGTTTTCATTAGCGATCCTTCCGATATCTAAGCTCCGATACGGTCGCACGCCCTTGGAGGTATCGGCGACGGCACTTTCCCCCGACCAGATATCATGGCTCTGGACGAAAACCAACCAGTCAGGCTCTAGAGCTTGGATGCAGTGTACCACCTTAATTTTCATGTCCACATAAATAATTCAGGGCTTGCGGGCAAGGCGGAAGTTCACGCTGGCGACCCGAATAGGGTTTGGTTGTGCACTAATCTCCTGGGAGCGCGGGCGTCTCGCCCGCAATCAGTTGATAATGAAAAAGCGGGCGAGACGCCTGCGCTCCCAGCGATGCAAACCCGGACACCACCAAATTGTGTGTATCCACTGACAGGGGCTCCTTAAATCGGCTAAGATACAGGATTGTGTTCTCGATTCAGTGAGGGGTTCACAGGGCGACCCGCAGTCGTTGATAATTTCGGGGCGTCATCCTGGAATTGACACAGGAGGTCTAAATGGCAGGCACAAGTTCCGGCGCTCGGCTCAACATCACGCAACTCGTCTTAGTTCCGGCTCTGATCACACTAGCGATAACAATTTTGAGGTTGGTGGGAGAGCTTCAACAATGGTCTCCGGCGTTGTTCGGTACCGGCGCGGCAGGTGGCGCCGGAGCGATTGTCGGAATCGCGTGGTTGCCGATTATTTTTGGCCCCTATTTCGCACTCAAGCTGGCGAGCGTTGACCTCGGCCCGGCGAGCAAGGGGAAAGCGATTGGTCTCGCTCTGGCTGGCGTTCCCGTCATGTTCCTGGGAGGGTTCGTCGTCTTCAAAGGTTTTACTTCTGGCGCAACACCAATCCTCATTCTGGGATACCTGATCGTTTTCAGTTCAGCGTTCGTCGCGCGCGTCGGCTGGCAGGCTCTGGGAACAACACTTCTTGCCTATGCTTTTGCGGCTCGCATCCCTGTGCTGATTGTGATGTATATTGCCATGCAAGCGGGTTGGAAGACGCACTACAGCGCCATCGACCCCAGCTTGGCCAACGCGCCATTCTGGCGGCAGTTCCTAGGTTTAGCTGTGCTGCCCCAGATGTTCTTCTGGGTTGGATATACGGTGGTAGTGGGGACTCTACTTGGGAGCATTGTCGCTGCCGTCGTTCGCCGTGGCAAAACAGCCGTGCAGGTCGCAGCCTGAGAGGATTGGTGGATTGGTTTTCGGGACGGATGATTGAAAGTCAAGGGCGTAGTCGCCCGCTGACTTGACCGAAATCCTGATTTGGAAACGGCCTTCGAAAAACTATTAAGGGGGTAGATATGTCAGAGAATTCTTCCAGCGCCCGTCTCAGCACCATTCAACTTATTTTGGTTCCGGCCGTCATCACGTTGACCGTAACAGTTCTGAGAGCGGTTGGGGAAATGCAAGGTTGGCCGAAGCCGTGGTTCGCCACCACTCCAGGCGGTGGAGGTGCTGTCATCGGCATTTCGTGGCTGCCTTTGATCTTCGGACCCTACTTCGCGGTCAAGCTTGCTGGCCACGGAGGCGGGCCGGCCAGCACCGGAAAGTCCTTCATGTTCCCTCTGCTGGGCTTGGCCGTATTTATCTTGGGCATCTTCGTAGCGATCAAGGGGGGACAGGCGCAAGTTCCATTGCAGGTGGTTCTTGGCTTCGTCATTGCTGCGGTGGGCGGAGCAGTTTGTCTTCCGGGCTGGAGCGCGCTTGCCAAGACGCTTTTCGCTTACGGTTTGGCGGCCCGGATTCCAGTCGCCATCTTGATGATCTTCGCCATCAGCGGCAACTGGGGTACACATTACGACGCTCTGCCTCCGGGCTACAATGGGCCAACCGCACTTTGGCCCAAATGGGTCATGATTGGCCTGATCCCGCAGATGCTTTTGTGGATCCCATTTACGATGGTGATCGGCTCACTGTTCGGAGCCGTCGCCGGAGTTGTCGCTCGCCGTGGCAAGCCGGCTATTCAAAGCACGGCATAGCATGTTGATCACTTTCGATCGGCGGGTAGAACTGAACCGCTCGGTTTGCAGGTCAGTATTTCAGGATTGCCGCCAGAACCGATGAACTGAAATTCAGAATTACTTTACTTTCGTCGCCGTCACCTCAACTTCAAACCGGCGATTCGAAGACGCATCGTCAATGCTGGCCACCGACGTTGGTTTGCCAGGCGTTACGGCGGCGTCAACCCGAGCACGGACCGAGCGTACTACGGGATTGGGTGTTTGATTCAACCCCGGCGAGTCCGGCTTCACAACACTGCTGATCTCAATCCCGATGTTTTCCAAGGAGACAAAGTTCCCATGCTCGCGTAGATGACAGTCGATATTGATTCCAACATCGAAATACTGGAACTGATCTTTCCCCGTATAGTAAGGAACCTTGCTTCCTACGCGGATCATTCCAGTGCTCTCATCCTCCACGGACATGACATATGAGCGGCTATTCAACCGCTTCCCTTCTTCCGTTTCGCGGACGATGAATTCCAGCCGATAGACACTCTTATCGGGTTTAGCAGCGTTCGACGAACGTTGGTCTTTCGCTGTTTCTTGCCCGAAAACACCTTGCGAGATGCTCATGGTTGCGGCGATCACTAAACCCGTCATCAAACCCATCAGTGCTTTTCTTGGCATGTTCTGCTCCTCATTGTTCGTTTGTGCTGTCAGCCGTTTCTTCGGCCAAAGGGGGTATTTCCAGTTCCTTAATTTGAATTTCCGGGATATTCGCGCTCTCGACTACGGGAGCGGACAAAACCCCCGCGGGAGGCACGTGGATGTACTGAACCAGAAGCATTTCTTCATTCGTTATCGCTGCCGGCGAGGGAAACACCGGCAGGCGCATTTCCGTGCGAGCCACCAAAGTAACCTCTGCCGATCGCTTTACCTGGGGCCTCCGTGGAGCGTGTGTTTGCTGCATCGGTGGTACCGCGGCGGTACCAGCCCTTAGGTCCGGCATTACCCCAGGCTTTACGGCTTCGACGGTCTTTGGGGGTGCAGGGATCGTGCTTCGGTGCGACATGGTGAAAATGCCGATGAAAATCAAAGTCGCTATTGCTCCCGCGGCCAGCCACCCTGCCCAGAGGAACCAGGTTCTGCGCTCTTGTGCTGCTTTAGCGTTGGCCAGGACGCGGCCTTCGAGTCCCGACCGTGGTGTCACGCTGCTGTAGCGCGAAAGGCTTGCTTCCAGCAGGTCGTCAACGAATTGGCTGCGTTCTTTGTCATCCATAGTTAGTGCACCCCTCGAAGCAGGGGCGGTTTGCGAACCGCCCCTACGTGGGATTCTTACCGGCTAAAATTACTGCGAGCTTTTCTTTCAATACTTGCCGAGCGCGCATCAGGCGCGTGCGTACCGAACCGTCGGGAATGCCAAGAACATTCGCGATTTCGGGCGACGTCATATCCTCCACCGTGGAGAGCATCAACGGTTCGCGCAATTCGCGGGGTAGCGTGGCGATCAGGCGTTCGAGCAACGCCTCCATTTGCTGATGGGCAGCTATCTCATCAACCGGCGCGCCGCCTGCGCGCAGAGTTGAAACCGCCTGCGCGGCGTCATCCAGCGAAACCTCGCGATGCTTTGGCCGCCGGTCGAGGGCCAGGCGCCAGGCTGTCCGCGCCAGCCACGCCCGGCGATCGCGCCCCGGATCAAGGCGTTTCCACCAGCGCAGGCAACGGATGAACGTTTCCTGGGTGGCGTCCTCGGCGTCGTGATGATTGCGGAGCACGGAGTAGGCTATGCGGTAGACCACCCGGGAGTGATCCCTGACGACGGCCTCGAACTCATCCGCAGTGTCCTTCGCCAACGGAAAGGCCTCACTCAAGCTCAACGGCTCCCCGACCACCATATTTGGGCCTCGATATGAAGAGTTGAAATAGATGCTCGGCGTTCAATTATATTTTTCTGAGAGGACGATCCGGGTTTATCCGACGCGCAGTTCTTCCACGCGCAGTCCCTCACCACGTGCGGCGGCACATTGTATTTCGTCTGCGGAAACGAACAACTCGGCGGACCATTCGGCGGCAGAGGCAAGATGGAGCGCATCGGAGGACCGCAGCGGCCAGTGCTCGATTAAATCAACGGCTCGCGCCATGACTTGATCTGTAAGGTTCACTACACTCGCGTCTGCAATGTCTTCGAGAAGCGCCTGCTTCGATTTTTGGTATTGTTCCCGTGTCAGTCTCCCCTCGCGCCGGCGGCGCGAAAGCGCAGATATAACCTCCGAAAGACAAATGACAGATACTCCAAGGGAGGATGCGGAATACAAAATTGAGTCGACGCGATCGCTGCCCGACTCTTTCACATACCGCTTGGCCAGCGCCGAGGAGTCGAGGAAGACGTTCAAGGCGTCGACCGCCTTTCTTGCAACACAGCCCGGCTTAGAGTGGCCCCTTTTATCTCCAAGCGCGGCCCGGGGCGTTTCCACGCCGGCCGACTGTGGCGCGAATCGGCAGGAACGATCTTGGCGATCGCCTTGCCATGGCGAAGGACTCGAATGCTTTCGCCGTTTTCGACGCGATCAAGAACTTCTGAAGCGTTATTTCGGAATTCAGTGAAAGTAAGGGTTTTCATATCCGAACACCTCTCCCCAAGGCCTTTCTTATTGTACAGTGTTGTACATGAATGGGCAAATTCCAGTATGTTGAGGATGGACGCCGGCCTAAGGATTTATGACAAAAGCCTGTTTTATTTCCCTTCCAACTCGTCTGCCAGCGCCCCGGCGTCATAAATCTTGCGAAGGGTCTCGCTCATGAAGCCGGGATGAACGGACACGGCGCGGTTGGCCTCATCGTTGTAGACATAGTCGCCCACCAGACTTTCGATGTTGCCGTCGAAGATCAAGCCCACCAACTCGCCCTGCCGGTTGATCACAGGGGAACCGGAATTGCCGCCGATAATATCGCACGTGCTGACGAAGTTGACCGGCGTGGAAAGATTCAGGCGGTCCTTATGCTCCAGATAGCGTGCGGGCAATTCGAATGGAGTCTTCAGGCCAAAACTATAGGCGCGATCGTACAGGCCATAGAGGGTGGTGATGGGCGGCGCGATGGTGCCATTCATGGGATAGCCTTTCACCGTGCCATAGGAGAGTCGCAACGTGAAAGTGGCGTCGGGGTAGGTCGATTTTCCGTAAACCGCAAAGCGCGCCTTGCCGATTTTTTCTCCCGCCGAGGTTTCCACGCTCTCTACGTTGTTTTCAACCCACTTTCGTATCTCACGCACCGAGGGATCGATGTTGCGGGCCATCACTATCATGGGGTCAGTGGAAGCCGCAACCGCGGCCTCGCCGCCATCCACCAGAGACTTGCGAAACGCCGCGTCCGCTAGCTTGGTTCTGTCCACCAGTTTTTCCGCGGCGCTTTGGGGCGATTCGTCCCCAACCGCCGCCCTCACAAATGGGTCAGTCGGTCCGAGCTCTTCGCGAGCTTCGGCGAAAGAGTTGGCCAGCAGGGCTTTCTCCATGGCGGGATAGACAGGCGCGGGAGAAAGCAGCCGGAACTTGAGGGACTCAAGCTCCGAGTCATGGAAGCCGTCCAGGCGAATCCCGTCGGGCTTTTTTATTTCCGCAACTAACTGAACGATGGACAAAGCATTCGCTGCCAGGCGCGACGCGGCGACGGAGCGGAACCGGGATTCTTTGGTGCGTGAAACAAGTTTTTTCTCCGCCCCGGCAATCTCGTTCCATGCCGGCCCATATTCCTTCTTCCATTCGGGCTTGCCGTCCACCAGAGCCCGGAAATCGGTTTCCTCCTTCTGGCGTTTCGCAATCAGATTTTTGTCGAGCAAGCCGCTTTGCATCCCGAGGAAGGCCTTGACCGAGTTTTCAATTCCAAAAATCTGGCTTGCCGCCTGTCGTGCCTGCTCGGGTCCCTGGGAGGAATATTTTCTCAGAACATCCAATCGCCGTTTAAGTGTCTTCAATCGAAGCGGCAGGAGATAATCGCGAGCGCCTTCAATCTCCGCCATGGTGTCGAGGCGCGAAGTGGAGCCGGGATTCCCGGAAACAAAAACCAGCTCGCCATCCGCGGCGCCCTTCGCATTCCATTTCAGATAATTTGGGGTTTCAATCGCTTTATCATTCTCGTAAACACGGAAGAGGGCAAAATCGAGGTCGTACCTTGGATAGGTGAAATTGTCCGGGTCGCCGCCAAAAAACGCGGCCTGTTGTTCGGGCGCAAAAACAAGGCGCAGGTCGGTATATTTCTTGTACCGGTAGAGCCAATACTCGCCGCCCTGATAAAGCGGGATCACGTCCGAGCGCAGTCCCGTTGAATCCAGGCTTTCTTTTTCGATTTTCGCGATTTCACCTTTGCGGGCCTCGAGCGCATCCTTGTCGCTCATGCCCGGTTTCAACACACCCATCACTCTTGGGGTGACGTTCACCATGGACATCAGGACATTCACTTCCAGGTCAGGACACTTCAATTCCTCGGCGGAAGTGCGCGCGTAAAAACCGTCTTTCACATAATCCTTCTGCGGCGTGGAGACTTTTTGCAACTGGCCGAAAGCGACGTGGTGATTGGTGAGCGCCAGGCCGTGCGGGCTTACAAACGAGCCTGAACCTCCGTCATTAAACCGAACGCTGGATAAACGCACGTGGTCCAGCCATTCCGGGGTGGGATTGAAGCCGTAGCGCTCTTGCAATAACTTCGTGGGCGGATTATCAAACGTCCACATTCCTTCGTCGGCAAAGACTTGCACTCCAATTATTGCCAGACTGCAAAATGAAATAATTAGTGCTACGCGAGTAATTGGACTTAATTTAATGGTGATCACGGTTTCTCCCATCGTAATTTACATGTAGGGCGGGGGCTTGCCCCGGCCTTTTGGCACGGCATTCGCGGCAAGAAGGCCGACCCAAGGGTCGGCCCTGCTCGCGTCTTTACTTCGATCCCAACTTTACGGCGCGCCCCGTCCGAATGGATTCCTTGGCCGCGTCGAGGATTTCAACCACGCCCACATTCAACTCCGCCGCCAGCGGATTCTCCACCGGCTTCTCATTGCGAATGCAATAAAGGAAATAGGCAATGGGGTTGCTGCTATCGTGCTCCAGGGGGCTGAGCGTAACCGGCTTCCCCTCCGGGTTGTCAACGTCGGCGGCAGTTTTTGCATCGCGATAGAACAGGACGGAATTGGCGGCCATCAGGCTCCCTTTGGGGCCGAAAACCTGCACCTGCCCTTTACTGTAGGGCCAGTCCCAACTGGCCTGGATGATGGCGGTCGAATCCGGATATTCAAGCAGTATCACGGCATCATCATCCACGGCGTTGGCCTGGTCGGTCTTGATTTTGAGTGTGTGCGCAAAGACGCTGGAAGGCCGGCCTTTCAACCACAGGGCCCACTCGGCGCCGTAGCAGCCAAAATCCATCAGCGCCCCGCCGCCGTTCTTGACGGGGTCGTAGAGCCAATCGGCGAAATATTTTGACACGCCGATTTCCTTCGGGCCCTGGTGTCCGTATTGCACGATTATTTTCTGCACCGGGCCAAGCTCGCCGGCATTAACACGGTGGAAAAGCTCGTGCGATGAAGCGACCCACGCGTTCCAGTAGTTCACCATCAACTTGATGTGCGCGTCGCGCGCCAGGCGCTCCATCTCGCGGGCGTCGGCGGCGGTTGTGGCCAGAGGTTTTTCCACAGAATAATGAATGTGCCGCTTGGCGCACTCTTTCAGAATTTCCAGATGCCGATTGTTGGCCGTGGTCACAATCACGGCGTCGGGCTTGGTCTCGTCGAGCATCTTGACGTATTCGGGAAAGAACTTCACATCGGCGGGAACTTGCTTCCTGGCTTTTTCAACCAATTCTGGATGCGGATCGGCGATGGCCACAAGTTCCGCGTCCGGTTCTTTTGCGATGTCCCTCAGCAGTCCCCAAACATGGTCGTGATCGAGACCGATGACGGCCAATCTTGTTTTGGAAGTCGCTTGTGCCGTGGCTAGAGAAGCAAGCATGAGACATGCCGGGACAAGCATACAAGCTCTCTTTGTCATTTTCCTCGCCTCGCTATAAGGGTTTCGCACAAGGCGTTTAGTATAACGCTGCAAAGGCGCGAACGACTATTTTTCGTCTCCTTTCGCATGATGCGCTGGCCGGGGCTTTCTTCCATCTTTTGCAGGATTTAGAATTCAATCTCGGACACGGAGGGATTGAGCTGGAAAATTCTTGAATCTGTGGGACAATTTACACACTCTAACCCTTTAATGACCGAAGCGAAGGGAGAAATACCAATGTCCTCCTCGGGGAGAGATTATTCCTGGGTCCACCGGCATCTCGAAGCATTGGGAATAGGAGCCATGTTTGCCTTTTCCGGAGGCTTGGCCGCACGCGCTTGGCTGAACTTTACGGGGGGAGCGGCACCATGGGTGATTGCGGCTGCGGCCCTATGCGGCTACATTGCGGCTGATTTCGTTTCCGGCCTGGTGCATTGGCTTGCCGACCGGTTTGGGACCCCTGAAACTCCATTGATCGGCCCCGCTTTCGTCCGCCCATTTCGCGAACACCACGTTGACCCGGAGGGAATTACCCGGCACGATTTCATTGAAACCAACGGGAACAACTGTCTGGTTTCAGTGCCACAGTTGGCGCTTACTTTCTTCTTGCTCGACGTCTATCCGGGGCAACACTTCAGGCTCTTCGTGCTGGCGTTTATCCTGTTTCTAAGCAACGCGGTCTTCGCCACCAACCAATTTCACAAGTGGGCCCACATGCCCAACCCGCCCGCGCTGGCGCGATTCTTGCAACGAGTTCATTTGATTGTTTCTCGGAGCCATCACCAAATCCACCACGTCTCGCCGTTCAACACCCATTACTGCATCACCACGGGGTGGTTGAACGTTCCCTTGCGAAAGCTGAAAATCTTCGAAACCCTTGAAGCAATTTTTCACGCCGGCAAGAGTAGTGGACAAAAAATGACCGGGGCTCGAGTTTAGGATTTCCATGTCAACTCAACCAGGGAAACCAATGGAAACTGAGCGGCATCTGTGGGCCAGGAGTACGCACGAGAACGCGGTGGAACACTTTTACGGCCACGGGGCCGAACACTTTGGCGATTTTCACGGCGGCTACTTGAATTTCGGGCTTTGGGAAAAAGGCATCAGAAATTATCTGGAGGCGGCGGAAAATCTGGTGCATCGTATGGGCACATGGCTCGGCCTCAATCCCGGATGCCGTCTGCTGGATGTTGCTTCCGGCATGGGGAATCAGGACCTCTATTTCTTCAAAAACTTTGGCCCCCTCGAGATTGACGCTGTGGATGTCACCTGGAAGCACATTGAGCATAGCCTGAGGCGGGCGCGCGAAAATAATTGCGAATCGTCAATTCGCTTTCAGCACGGGTCGGCGGTTTCACTTCCGTTTTCCGGCGAAATCTTCACCCACGCCTTGTGCATTGAGGGCGGCGTCCACTTCAACACCCGGGAACACTTCTTTCGGGAGGCCTTTCGCGTTCTTAAGCCCGGAGGCATTCTTGCTTTCACCGATTACACGGTCAAGCGCGAGCCAAGAAATCTCAGGGAAAGATTTCTTCTGGAAGCTGCCCGCGTTTTGTGGAAAGTTCCCCGCGCAAATCTCGATTCGGGTGAATCATTTCAAATGAAACTCGAGCGATGCGGCTTCGGCCAAATTACAGTCCAGGAAGCGGGAGAGTTGACCTTTCCCGGCTACTACGCCGAACAGCGCCGCCCGGAATGCCGTCGCGAGTTGGCTCGCATCCGCGGGTTTGTGGGCGGCAGAGTCGGCCAGATTGTGGATGTGGTCGCCATTCAGGCATATCGAGCGGGTTTGGTGGGTTACATCCTGGCGCGCGCTGTAAAGCCGGGGTCGTCGATGCCCGGGGGGAAAGCCAGGTGAATAGTTAGGTCAGTATAATTACGCACGTATATTCCGGCCGGAAAACAGGGTAAATACCTGATTGAATGTCTTATGCCCCAGAGTGAGAATAGTCGGCAATCGTTTCATCAACCCGAGGGGTCTCGGGCTGGCTCTGGCGAAGGGCGAAGGCAATGATTGACCCGGAGCAGTGAAGTAATTTCCGAGACCCCGTCCTCCAATCCAAGACATTATCAGAAAGGTTCAAGAAACGGACCCGTCGCAAGTTTGACACTCTGTCGTGCGGATCATTCTGGGAGTGCAAGCGCGCGCCAAGCGGGATAACGCAGGAGCTTTCCCTCGCACACGTTCGCAATATATCGACCGTTGCAGCGAAACTGCATAATGCGATTCCCGTCGCGTGCAAGCTCCGCCCAGCGCGAGGTTGTTTTGGGATTCTGTTCGATCCCTGCGATGCTGAAATCGCCGAATTCAAACTCGACCATTTTCAACTTCTTGGCGCGCAAAGTAGTGACGGTGTACTCGGCTCCCTCGATCTTCACTTTTAGCTTTTCGGCAACCAACACTTGTTGCCAGACGGAAATAAGTGTCTTGCTGGCGGTCATGGCAATCACCTCTTCATCAGGGCGCGCGATCCACGGGCGATATCTTGATTGCGAAGGCATAGTTGCCGGGTCTTGTGGCCGGCAAATCTACGGAGAGTCCCTCTGTGGTTTGTGCCCACTTCAGCTTGCCCGCGTACCCCAGCATTTGGACCTTGCGAATTTTCTTTTGGCTGAGCCATGAGCTCGAAGCCAACGACTTCACGATGAGCTTCCCATCCTCCGGCCATGCCAGGGCAATGGCGTAAAGCGTGTCCCTTTTGGCGGTAAACCGAATGTCCGAGCCCGTGAACGGCGTCCCGGCGGTATCTTTGAATGAACCCGCCACGATTTTGGTGGGTCCTTCCCCGGAAACTTTCCACGGTCGCGTCCCGTAAATTGCCTCTCCGTTGGTAGTCAGCCACGCGCCCATATCGAGCAGGACTTTTTGGACTTCATCCGGGATGGTGCCGTCGGATTTGGGCCCCACGTTGAGGAGCAGGCAGCCGTTGTTGCTGACAATATCCACCAGCTCATCTATCAGCGACTCCGGGGTGCGGAACTTGTCGTCTTGAATGTAGCCCCAGGACTTCTCGCTGACCGATGTGTCCGTTTGCCAAAAGATCGGGCGAATGGTGTCCAGTTTTCCCCTCTCGATGTCCAGCACGGCGGCACGCTCCGGGAAAGACTTGTTCTTATAATTGATGGCGACGCCGAGATTCCATTCCGCCCCCCGGTTGTAATAGTAGGCGGCAAATTTTTGGAGATAGGGCTGAAAAACCGGCTGCTCGATCCACCAATCAAACCAGACAACTTGAGGTTGATACTTGTCCACAATTTGCGACGCGCGCACCAGCCAATCATCCAGAAACGCCTTGTCCGGCTGAGTTTTGTCGGGCTGGGCGGGACCGTACAAAGACGCGTATCGCGGGTCCTTCACATCGGAATCAAAGGCCATGCCGCCATTGTAAAACCACCAGTGCTCGGCGCGGTGGGAAGAGGCGCCAAAATGCAAGCCTTGCTTGCGGACGGCCTTTGCCAACTCGCCCACTACATCGCGGTTGGGGCCCATTTGGGCGGCGCTCCAGTCGGTAAAATCGTAGTCAAACATGGCAAATCCATCGTGATGCTCTGCTACCGGCACCACGTACTTGGCTCCCGCCTTGCGAAAGAGTTCGGCCCACTGGTCAGGATTGAATTTTTCCGCCCGGAACATGGGAATAAAATCTTTGTAGCCGAATTTGCTTTGCGGACCGTAGGCCTCAACGTGGTGTTTGAAAACGGGACTGCCCATGATGTACATGTTGCGTGGGTACCATTCGCTGCCAAAGGCGGGGACCGAATAGACGCCCCAATGGATGAAGATCCCGAATTTGGCGTCGCGATACCACTCCGGCACTTCATATTTTACCAGAGAGTCCCAGGACGCCTGGTAAGGGCCGCCTGCAATTACGGCATCAATCTTTTTGACGGCCTCCTCCACTCTGGGATCCTGCGCCCGAGCCTGGCCCGCCAAAAACAGAGTAATAAGAAATGCGATCATGGCCACGAGCGTCAGCCGGCGCACTTCAAATATTTTTGCCTGAAGGCAAGAAACCTCGGCTGGTGCGCGACGCATGCGGAACAAGGATGCTGGAAATGGATGAAAATGGGAGGTCATAAATTTTACCCTCTTTCAAGTCTTATATTTTCAGGCAGCATCATGCGCCCCGACCTCCGGCAAACGCGCAAAGGAAGTCACGGGATGCCGAATCATCGTACGACGCTTTCATAAACCGGAATCGCACTGCGCGCGGCGTTCTTGTAAACTACCCCGCCCTTCATCACAAATACTACACGCCGGACGGCCGTAATGTCTTTTAACGGGTTCCCATCGAGCGCAATAATGTCTGCCTGCAAGCCGGGCGCAATGGAGCCGATTTGGTCCGCCATCTCCAGCGCTTCTGCCCCCAGTGAGTTGGCCGAGACCATCGCAGCCATGGGGTCCACTCCGCAGTCCCGCACTCGGTGGATAAAGTCCTCCGCGTTGCGCCCGTGTGCGCCCGCCACCGCATCGGTGCCGTAAACAATTTTCAACCCCGGAATGCGCTCGGCGCGCTTGATGAATTCCTGATGTGCCGTGATTAGCCCTTTCATGGCCGCAAAGCTCTCTTCGGTGTAGTACGGCGGGGAAAGATACCTATCCTTGTTATGGAGATAAGTTTCAAGCAGCAATCCGGCTTGCGGATCAAGATATGTCCCATGGGCGGCCATCAGCATCAGATCGTCGTCTGACGCTCCCAAGCCGTGCTCGACTTCGGTGCATCCTGCCTGGGTTGCCGCGCGCACTGCGTCTCTGATGGCGTGCACAAGCGTGCGCAATCCCAATTTCTTCGCTTCATCGCACGCTGCATTAAGCTGTTCCTGGGACATCGTCATCGTGCCCCGGCTCATGCCTCCGGAGGCGTATATTTTAATCAGGTCCGCGCCCGCCTCTTTTTGTTTGCGTACGAAAGCACGGATTTCGTCCGGCGTTCCAGTCTGCTCGCCACGACCTGAGAGCGGTTCGACGGCCGTCAGGATGCGCGGGCCGGGGAGCGTTCCCATGGCGATCGCCTCGCGCATGGTTGTGGGGGAACCCATGTCTTGCACAGTGGTGAAGCCCGCCATCAACGTTACCCATGCATTGGCGGCTTCAGCATAGGCGGCCTCATCCGGCGCCACTCCTTTGCCCGCCAGTTTCCCATCCTTGCCAAAGAACCAGGTCATGTGCACGTGCGCATCAATCCAGCCCGGCAATACCGTCAGCCCACGCAAGTCGTAGTCCACTGGCCCGGCCTTAGGGTCAATGGCCACAATCTTTGAGCCTTCGATCGCGATGCGAGTATTGTGCAGCACTCCGCCCTTGCCATCGAGCACCGTGCTCGCGCCAATCACAATGCGGTCGCTTGGCGCAGGCGGCTGTGGAGCAATTCGCCGCGCCGTAGCGTTGATTGCAAGAATGCCGAACAGGAAAAGGAAAACGTTCGCGGGTCGCACGTTAGATACTTCCTCCCTCGGTGTTCAGGAGTATAAACCAGTCTGCGCTGATGCCCGCGTCATTCGATGGGACTGTTTAAGGCGGCCACATGTCTGTTAATCTAGATGAAGTGAGGGCACGGTGATCGAGTTTGGCGAATTGCTGCGGGTGGCCACGCGGGCGCTGGCGCGCAACAAGATGCGCAGCCTTCTGACCATGCTTGGGATCATCATTGGCGTGGGCGCCGTAATTTGCAGCGTGGCCATTGGCGAGGGCGCCTCCAACCGAATCCAGGAACAGATCCAGAGCATCGGCGACAACATGGTATGGATCGAGGCCGGTGGCCGCCAGGTCAACGGATTGCGCACGGGCACTCGCGGCACCAAGACGTTGACGGTGGGCGACTGGATGGCGATCCGCCAGCAGGTTCCTTTGGTGCATAACGTTTCGCCCAACGTGGATGAGCACGTCCAGGTCATTTATGCCGGGCAGAACTGGCAGACCTCCATTCATGGCGTGACACCGGAGTATCTCTCGGTGCGCCGCTGGAAAATCGCGCGCGGAAGCGCCTTCCAGATGACTGACGTGGAGCATTCGGCCAACGTCTGCCTGCTGGGCCAGACCATCGTCGATCAATTATTCGGAAGCGAGGATCCCATTGGGAAAACCATTCGGGTGAAAACCATTCCCTGCATGGTTGTGGGCGTGCTGGGGGCCAAAGGGCTTTCTCCGTTTGGCCAGGACCAGGACGACACTTTGTTTATGCCTTACACCACCGCGCAAAAAAAGATTCTGGGCTACGACTGGCTGGATGACATTATGTGCTCGGCAAACTCGCGCGAAGTGACCGCCGCGGCCGAGCAACAAATATCCGCGCTGCTGCGCGACCGGCACCATCTGCGGCCGGACGAGCCGGACGATTTTAATATCCGCCATCCCGCCGATGTCGCGCAGGCGGGCGCGGAATCCGAGCGCGTGATGACCATTCTCCTGGCCAGCATTGCCTCCATTTCGCTGGTGGTGGGTGGCATCGGGATCATGAATATCATGCTGGTCTCGGTAACCGAGCGGACGCGAGAGATCGGAATTCGCCTGGCCGTGGGCGCGACGGAGGCAGACGTCCAAATGCAATTCCTGAGCGAGGCGACCGTGCTGAGCGTGATTGGAGGCTGCCTGGGTCTCGCCGCCGGAGTTGCGGGAACTTCGGTCATTTCGGACACGCTCCATTGGCCCACCCTTATTCCCATTCAGGCGATCGTCATCGCGGTTGTATTTTCAGCCGGCGTCGGAGTCTTTTTTGGTTTCTATCCCGCGCACAAAGCGGCGCACCTTGACCCCATTGAGGCGTTGCGCTACGAGTGACCGATGGCTTGCGAATTTTGGAAATTGCGGGGTGCCTCGGCCCAACCTGATCAAAACCTGTTTTCTGTTGGAGATCTGAGGGTGGACCGCGAATGTGAGGACTAACCCCTCATCTGTCTCGCCGCGGCGAGATACCTTCTCCCCTGGGGAAGGCTAATCTTTGAATGGTTTGTCCTCCCCGCATGACTCTCAATTCATCCTTCATAATTCACCATTTTCCTCACTATACTGGAAGCTATGCCTGAGGATACCGAATCACGAACTGGCGCACAAACCGCCCGGCAATCCTCCGCCTATCAGGTTCTGCTGGAGGTTTCGGAGTTCATAGGACTGCACCGCGAACTTCCCGCCTTGTTTCACGCCGTAGCCGAGTGCCTTCCCCGCATTGTAAGCTTCGACTCACTTTGGCTCGTCCTGCACGACCCTGTCCGCAATACCATGCGCCTGCATATTCATGAGATGCGGGCCCGGGTGGATTTTAATGTCGTAGAGCGACCAATTGAAGATTCGCCCTCCGGCCTGGTCTGGCAAACACAGCAGCCGTTGGTTGTCTCCAGCATTGACGATGAGACCAGATTCCCCGACGCACTCGCGCTTCTCAGGAACGCAGAGGTCCGGTCATTTTGCATTCTCCCCTTGACCACGGTCCACCGTCGCCTGGGAGCCGTCGGGTTCGGCAGCCAAAAATTGAACGCCTATGCCGACGCCGACGTTCAATTCCTCCAGCAAGTGGCAAGACACGTGGCACTCGCTATGGACAACACGTTGAGCCACCAGGAAGCCCTCAGCCTACAGCGCCTGCTCGAGCACCAGCGCGACCGTCTGCGCTTGCTGTTGGACCTGAATAACGTGGTGGTACCCAATCTCGATCTGCGCCAACTCCTGCGAGCCATTTCAACCAGCGTTCGACAGGTGATGAAATGTGATTTCGCCAGCGTCACCCTGCCCGAGCCCGGTGACGGCGAGCGCCTGCGGGTCTACGCGCGAAACTTCGCCAAGGGCGGAGGCAGCGAGGAAGAAGAATTGGTGATTGCCACGGCCGGGTCGGCGGCGGGGGAAGCGTTGCGAACCGGCAAGCCCCTGTCCGTGACCAGCAAGGAATTGCCCCAATTCAGTTTTCATTTTAACCCCGCGTTGTCGGCGATGAAGGCAGCCTGTTTTCTCCCTCTCATCAGCAAGCAGCGCGCGCTGGGCACGCTGAACCTGGGCCGGTTGGAAGAAGTGGCGTTTACTGAGGAAGACTTGGAATTCCTCCGTCAGGTGGCCAGCCAGGTAGCTATCGCGGTCGAGAATGCCCTGGACTATGGGCAGATGGCCGAATCGCGGGAGAGGCTCACCGAAGAAAAAATCTACCTTACCGAAGAGATTTTGACCGAGCATAATTTCGAGGAGATCATCGGTGAAAGTCCGGCGCTGAAGCGTGTCCTTCAGCAGGTAGAGATCGTCGCTCCCACGGACTCCACCGTCCTCATTTTGGGCGAGACGGGTACGGGGAAGGAGTTGATCGCGCGCGCCATTCACAATCTCAGCTCGCGGCGCGAACGGACGTTTGTGAAAGTGAATTGCGCCGCGATCCCGCTTGGGTTACTGGAGAGCGAACTCTTTGGCCACGAGAAAGGCGCCTTTACCGGAGCGATTGCGCAGAAGATCGGCCGCTTTGAATTGGCTCACTTGGGAACGCTTTTTTTGGACGAAGTAGGCGATATCCCTCTCGAGTTGCAGCCCAAATTGTTGCGCGTGCTTCAGGAACAGGAGTTCGAGCGTTTGGGCAGCACGCGCACCATCCGCGTGAATGCGCGCCTGCTGGCGGCCACCAGCCGCGATCTTCTTCAGATGGTCGAGGACCGGGAATTTCGCGAGGACTTATATTACCGGCTCAACATTTTCCCGGTGGTGGCGCCTCCGCTGCGAGATCGCCCCCAGGACATTCCCCTGCTGGTGGATTACTTCGTGGATAAATTCGCGCGCCAAATGAACAAACGGATTGACACAATTCCGCCTGAAATTATGGAAGCCCTCAAGCGGTATCATTGGCCGGGCAACGTTCGCGAGTTACAGAACTTCATCGAACGCGCCGTGATTCTGACGCCATCGAAAACCTTGCGCCCTCCGCTCGCGGAGCTGAAACTGCAAGGGCAACATGGTCTCTCGAGGGTTCGCACCCTGGCTGAAGGCGAGCGGGCCCAAATCCAACAGGCGCTCAAAGAATCAAATGGAATGTTGGGAGGGCCCGGAGGGGCGGCGGAACGGCTGGGCCTGAAGCGCACCACACTATTTTACAAAATGCGCCGGCTGGGCATCACGCGGCCGGCGAAATGATGGACGCGCAGCCCACTCTAAGAAAATAGCTCACCTGCGCCTCGGGACGAACGATGGGCGGACGTCAAAGTCATTTGGAATCTTTGAACATGATAATAATTCCTTCGTAAGGCTTCGCACTCATGTTTTCCGCCTGGTGGCGGCGCGCGTCATACCACGCGACCTCGCCCGCCTTGCCGAATAAGCGTTGCGTTCTCCCGTTGGGCATGGTGAATTTAATATCCCGGTCGGTGACCGATACCGACATCATGGCGGGAAATCCAAGCATGGGAGCTTTCTCCCCGGGTCCAAACTTGGCGCGTAACACTCGAACTTTTTCATTCTCGAACTCAAGCGTGAAGTGCTTGGGGTCGGCAACCAATGGGTCGTCCGCCGGAAGGCCGGCTTCAGGGGTGGCCATGGAATTCCTCCTTACTCGCCCGAGCGTTGAAGGGCTTAAGGATAAGACTCCTCTTTCAAGAATACAAGCGGCCGGGAGAGAAACCGGCGAGCGTCGTAGAATCCGGGCTCCGCGTGGCCTTGTCTCGCAAATCCCTCCACAACCTACCAGTTTGCAGAAAAACGTTTTCCACTCATGTCATTCCGCTCCGTCAGCCGACGGAGAGGAATCTCGCTCTGAAAAGACAAGCAGCCAGCGCGAGCCGGGTAGCGAAGACCGTCCGTCGGCTGACGGATCTGCGGCTTCTCAGTCGGAACTACATTCTTATAATCCTAATATGTGTAATATCCACCGTGCACTTATCCTACAGGCGCGCCGCGACAAACCAATATCGATCAGTAAGAAAAGGCCGGCGAAGCGTGGACATAGCGGTAGAATACGTCACGATGACGAAGATTGCTATCGAAGGAACGCGGACCGCAGAATCGGCGGTCCGCGCTAACCTCTAGGGAGCAGAACCTATGAACGTAAAAGAACAGATCAAGAGGTATATTACCAGCCAACCGGAGCCAAAACGCAGTGAGATGCGGGAGTTGCATCGGCTCACACTTCAAGTGTCGCCAGCGTGCAAATTATGGTTCTTCGATGGTAAAGACAGCAAAAATAATACTGTTTCCAACCCTACGATTGGATATGGATTTCACACAATAAAATATGCCAATGGAAAAAGTAGAGAGTTTTTTCAAATTGGTGTGAGCGGAAACAAGACCGGAATCTCTGTCTATGTTCTTGGCCTCAAAGATAAAAAGTACTTAGCCAAGACGTATGGAAAAACATTAGGCAAGGCGAGCGTGACCGGATATTGCATTCGGTTTAAAACTCTAAAGGATATCAACATCGATACGCTTGAAGCGGCAATACGAGATGGGCTTGCAGCTCAGAATGAAAAAGGGAAGCTGAGGAAATAATTCCACTGTTAAAGGCAAGCAGCGGGTCGCGCAGAGTCTGTGCCTTTCAGACTCTGCGGCTTGTACGTGTCAAGCGCGTTGAATAATCCTATGAAGGGTATTGCTTGTGTTCATAATCTTCTACGGCCGCAGTGGAAGTGCCGCAGACTTTCAAAAGCAGAAACTCTGCGCTGGAAGTCTTTCCGCCGCTTGGCCCAGATACGATAGTTTTTTCAATACTCCAACATCCGCTTTGAAAGAAGAAAGAGAGTAGAAGCAAAGCTACTAAATGACGTAGCTTGGACCAAACTGGACCTCCCCCGAATCATTACGTGAATTGACCGCACTTCGTCTTTCTGCTACAAATCTAATGGTTCAATGACGCAGGAACTTACACATGTCCGTGAGATCCTGGCGGCTACCCGCCTGGAGCATGTGCGCTACGCCATTCGAGAACTGGCCGTGGTGGCGGACCAGCTCGCTCGCGAGGGCAAGAAAATCCTGCCTCTCAATATCGGCGACCCGCTGAAGTTTGATTTCGAGACTCCGCCCCATATCATCGACGCAGTGGTCAAAGCCATGCGCGACGGCAAGAATGGTTACGCGCCCTCGGGCGGGGTTGAGGATGCCCTGGACGCGATACGAGCTGAGGCGGACCGAAAAGGCATTTCTAATGTTCAAAACGTTTTCATCACCCAGGGCGTAAGCGAGGCAGTGGACGTTTGTCTGACCGCCCTGCTGAATCCCGGTGAAAACATCCTGACGCCCAGCCCCGAATATCCGCTCTATTCCGCCGTTCTCGCCAAGCTCGGGATTCAGCCCAACGCTTACATTCTGGACGAAGGTGCGGCGTGGGAGCCCGACCTGGAAAATCTCGAGCAGCGGATATTTACCGGCACGCGCGCCTTGGTGTTGATCAACCCCAATAATCCCACGGGCGCCGTTTATTCGCGGCAAACGCTCGAGGCCATCGCCGAACTGGCGCGCCAACATCAACTGGTGATCTTTGCCGACGAAATTTACGACAAACTTATTTTGGATTCGGACCCGCACATTTCCATCGCCGCCCTGGCGCCGGATGTGCCCGTGGTAACATTCGGCGGCCTTTCCAAGGGATACCTTGCCCCCGGATGGCGGATCGGGTGGGCCATAGTGAGCGGGGAAGCGGCCTCAGTGAAACCTTATGTGGAAGGAATCCACAAACTGCTGCGCGCGCGCCTTTCCGCCAATTGCCCGGAGCAATACGCGGTGCGCGCCGCTCTCGAAGGTCCGCAGGACCATGTGGCCGCGGCGGTGGGCAAGTTGCGCGCCCGTCGCGACCTCACCATGAAATGGTGCGAGACGACGCCGCAACTGAGCTGCGTGAAACCGCGGGGAGCTTTCTATGCGTTTCCAAAATTGGAAATCGCGGAGAGAGATGACGAATTTGTGCGGGCGTTGCTGATGGAGAAGCAGGTGCTGGTGGTGCACGGCAGCGGCTTTGGACAAGCTCCGGGCACGCGGCATTTTCGCACCGTCTTCCTGCCTGACGAATCGACGCTTAGCCGCGCCTATGAGAGCATCACCGATTTCCTGCGCCAACGCGCAAATTGAGGAGTTGAATTGAACCTGCCTGAAATTGCCATGCCCGGCGGCTTTCCCATCTGGGCGACGCTGACTCTTGGCTTTGTGCTGGGCCTGCGGCACGCTCTTGATGCTGACCATGTGGCCGCCGTCTCCACTTTCGTCACCGAGGAACGGAATCTGCTGCGGTCCTCGCTGGTGGGCGCCTATTGGGGCATGGGCCACACGGCGGCGCTGCTCGTGTTTGGATCCGCCATGTTGGTTTTCCGTTTCACCGTTGCTCCCCACACATCAAGTTTTCTGGAATTTCTTGTAGGCTGCATGTTGGTGGTGCTGGGGCTGAGGGTTTTGCTTCAGACAAAAAACAATGGCGCGCTGCACGTGCACACCCATACTCACGATGGCACCGCTCACTCCCACTTGCACGTTCATTTGGGCGACGGGGGCCACGAACATCGGCATCACACGCTGCGATTCGGGAAGCGGCCGTTTGTGGTAGGCGTTGTGCACGGTCTGGCAGGAACGGCAGCGGTTTTATTACTCGTGGTGGGCGCCATACCTTCCATGCTCCTGGCCTTCGGGACCATTTTGATTTTTGGAGTGGGGACCATCGGCGGAATGATGGCAATGAGCATCCTAATGAGTGTGCCCCTGGCTCTGGCGGCAGGACGTTGGCTGATGATGGAACGCGCCATACGCCTGGGGGCCGGATTGTTCAGCCTGGGATTCGGATTATTTCTGGCTTGGGAAGTGGGATTCCTTCAGGCATACTTTCACTAGGAGGAGATCTCATGGCCGAAGAAACTGGTGAAACATCCGGAACAAACCCGCGGGAAGAGCTTCCCGTTCACTTTTGCCCCGTGTGCTCATCCAGGCTCGAGTCGCGGCATTGTAAAATGGTTTGTCCGCGCTGTGGCTATTTCATGTCCTGTTCGGAATTCGAATAACGGTTATCCATCACAGAGGAGAGTTCAAATGGCATTGTCAATGTTGGAAAAGGATATAGGCGGGATTACCGTCCTCGAAATCACGGGACGCATTACACTGGGCGACGAGAGCATGCAGCTTCGGACGAAGTTGAAGGACCTTTTAGGCCAGGGCAAGACCCGGCTGGTTCTGGATCTCGCCAATGTCAGCTACATTGATAGCGCCGGCTTGGGCACGCTGGTGGGCGGATATACGTCCGCCTACAATATGGGGGCCATCATGAAGCTGGCCAACCTCACCAAGAAATTTCACGAGCAATTGCATATTACAAAATTGGTGACCATTTTTGATGTGTATAATACGGTGGATGAGGCATTGCAATCCTTCGTGCCCGTCCACTGATGCCCGGACATAGGCGCGAGACTATTTGCTGCCCGGGTTATCCAGCCAGTAGACAGTGAGCCCCGAAAGCAGTTTGGGATAGAAGTCGGTGGATTTTTGAGGGAGTACCCGTCCCGCCAAAGCGTTTTCCCACACCGCAGCTATGGGCGTGGGATTCATCAGGAAGCACAATTGAGCCTTGCCCTCTTCGACCATGGTCAGTGCGGGTTTGATTTCCCGCACATAGTGCAGGTTTTTCTCTTCGCGGACGGCTTGCGGATCGATGCCGAGCACCCGCTCCAGAAGAATCCGGTGCAGGATCACCACATCCAGCCGCGCGAGGCTGGAAGGAATCTCCGGCAGTAATTCGGAAATCCGGAAATCGCGTCGAAGAGTGAGAATGCCCTGGGTTGCGCTGCCCGCAAAAACTCCTATGGCCGGGCCTTGCCGGCCGGCATGCTGTAATTCCTGCATCAGGCGGGTGCCCGCCTCCTGCGTCGGTTCATCCAGCTGCATTTCCTGCCAATCGAAAAATTCCTGAGCGTCTCCCACAAATTTCCCCCATCGGTAAACGGGCAGGTTGTGCAGCACGCGATGAGTGGGCAGCACCACCAGGCCATCCGCTTCCTGCCGGACGCAGGTGACCATCACGTATTCGGCGGGGGAATTTTCCCGGCCTTGCTTGCGGCATTCATTACGGTAGGCCAGCGCGGTTTCGTAGCGGTGATGGCCGTCCGCGATAACAAGTTCCTTGGGCCGCATGCCCTCGACCGCAAGATTCACCACAGATGGGTCTGTAACCTTCCACACGGAGTGGGCAGTGGAATATTCGTCCACCACTCTCTCCCAGGGCTGCTCCCGGGTATTTTCGTCCAGCGCCGCCTCAATGGCCCCGCCAGGGTCACTGTAGAGCATAAAAATCTGGCCCAGGTGGGCGCGGGTCGCTTTCAGTAACTCGAGGCGGTCGGCCTTGGGACCGGAAAGAGTTTCCTCGTGGCGGTGAACCACGCCGGCGTTGTAGTCCTCCAGCTTCAAGAGAGCAATGAAGCCCCGCCTCTGTTTCCTGTTGTCGGGTTCGCCCGGCACCGAGTAATCCTGATAATAAGGGTAGATTGCGGGTTCGGGTTCAGCGGTCAGGATTTGTTTTTGAATCCAATCTTGAAAATAACCGGCGGCGCGAGTGTAAACGTTGTCCTGAGGGGAATCGCCGGGCTTCTCCAGTCCGCGAATGATATGGGCAGCGTTGTAGGGGCTCATTCTATGGTAACGCGCCTGCATCTCAGCGGAAATCTTGTCATAAGGTTGCGTAACCACATCGTCAAGCTTCGCGATATTGTGCGGATGATAGTGCAATGCTCGAAAAGGAAGTATTTCAGCCATTGTGGTTTTGTAATCCCTAAAATAACTAGTGGAATTTCTTGATGATCCAAATTACCACAGGGAGGAGAACCCGTCGAGAAATATCACCCGCAGACGTAGATGTCATTTCGAGATGGATCCCTGTCAGACCCTTCATCTGACGCAGTCATTCCCACCTTCGCGGGAATGACTGCGTCAGGCTGCGCCCGTGGCACCCGAACCTGCGCGTAGCCAATGCCATGTTTTGCGGCTAAAATGGAATTACCCGTAATGTGATGAAAAACGGGAATGGGTTTTGTGGCCTCGACCAGTGCCGGCCTTCGGAGCGCGAGCGTATATTGATGACGGTCCCCAAGCAATCATTGAAGCAGATCCAATTTTTGATTTTTGATTTGGACGGCACGCTGGTTGACAGTGAAACAGATTTGACTCTGAGCGTGAACGCGGTGCGCTCGCAGATGGGACTGGACGCGCTTCCGATCAAGACCATTTCTTCCTTTGTGGGCCGGGGCGTGGTCTCTCTGATCGAGCGCGCGCTCGGTTCTTCCGCCTCCCCTGAGGACGTTCAAAAAGCCGTAGCCCTATTTCTTGCCTATTACCGGGGACATATGCTCGACCACACGGTTACTTACGCCGGTGTTCGCGAGACACTCGATGGACTCAAGGGCTGGAAAATGGCGGTGCTCACCAACAAGCCGGTCCGGTTCAGCCGCGATATGATTGCGGGCCTGGGGCTGGCAGGGCATTTCTCATTCATTTACGGGGGTGACAGTTTCGAGCGGAAAAAGCCCGATCCCATGGGCGTGGCGAAATTGATGGAAGATACGGGGTGCTCCGCCGCGCAGACCATGATCGTGGGTGATTCGGACACCGACGTTTTCACAGCCCGCAATGCCGGCGTGATGGCTTGCGGTGTGACCTACGGGATTGGGTCCCACACTTTGGAGGCGGCGCAGCCGGATTTCACCGTGGACAATTTTCGGGATTTACTTCCACTACTGAATGGAAGGGCGATGTAAACGGATCTTGGTGATTCAGGGACAGGGCCGCCGGAGATCAGCAAACCACCAACCTTGCCCTGCCATCCGGCATCCAACTGAAGGCTGCATGAAATCATCTCTGAAAAAAGCAAGCGAACCGATAATGCGATGGTTTTCCTTCCTCGCTTTTTGTTTGATCGCCTTGCCAGTTTTTGCACAGACGAGGCAACCGGACAAAACCTCTCCCGCGCCTCCTCCAGCCGACGACCAGGAGGAGCCGGTTATTCCGGGCGATTGGGCTCCCGAGTTGCTGGACGCAATCCTGACTTCGCCCAGTCCGGACGCCCGTGATGCGTTGCTGGACGCGACTTTTGCCGCCGGCCCTCCCATCATCCCGCAGCTCGAGGCAGCGCTAAAGGACGATCGCACGGCGGAATTTGCCGCGCAATCGCTGGCTTTCATCGGCGGGCCCAAGGCGTTTACGATCCTGGGGAAACTCGTGGCTGATCCCCGCGATCTCGACTTGCGCCGATTTTTCTACGGGGCGCTGGGTGAACTTCGAACGCCCGAGGCCACGCGGTTCTTGATGGACGCAGTAACCCATTCGGACGCAGAACCGGACCGCACCGTGACCGAGGCGGCGATCATCGCCCTCACAGCACGTTCTGACGTGGAGATGCTGCCCCCTCTCCGCGAAGCCGACAAAAAGATTAAAGACGTGGTCATCCGCGACGATCTGGAAAATGCCATTGACGTTATCGAAGCGCGGTCGAAGTACCTCGCCACTCCTCAGGGCAAGAGCGCGGGCGGTTCGGTGGAGCAGGCGGTGCGATCTTATTTCAGTCCGGCCCTTGAGCCGTCCATCGCCCCCTCCGAACCTGCTATCCCCGCGTTGAAGGGTTCGGTTCCGCAAAAGTCACTGGCCAAGCCCGCGGCGAAGGGCGCGGCCACGGGCAACGGAACGGCCAAATCGCCGGCTCAGCCCAAGCCTGACGCGTCGGTGGAAATTCAGAACCTTACTTTTTCCCCGGACAAAAGCCGCGCCCTGGCCCGCGTGGTGTTTCAGGACCCAATCGCTCTGGCCGACTACGATATGATTTTGAAAAAAGAATCGGGAGATTGGGTTATTGCCAGCGTCTGGCTGGGCAACGAAGTGGATAAAACGCCGCCCGCTCCAAGCCCGAAGCCCCCGCGGGAAAACTGAGAGAGCGCATGAGTACCAAGAGACTCAGCTCGGACCCTGGATTCTGAATCTGCCCACCCGAACAAAAAATAAATCGCGACTTTCCTGAATTGAAAAGGGTATTGTGAAACCATTGAAAGGGTATTGAGCAGATTGATGCGATATATCGTTGTGGGAACGGCCGGACACATTGACCACGGGAAATCCGCGCTCGTCCAGGCGCTGACCGGCACCAACCCGGATCGTTTGGAAGAAGAGAAGCGGCGCGGCATTACCATCGATCTTGGATTTGCCCACCTCGATTTGGGCGAAGATTTGCGCGTCGCTTTTGTGGACGTTCCCGGGCACGAGCGGTTTATCAAGAACATGCTGGCCGGCGTGGGAGGAATCGACCTGGTCCTTCTGGTGGTGGCCGCCGATGAGTCAATTAAACCGCAAACCCGCGAGCACTTCGACATTTGTAAATTGCTCGGCCTTCGAGCCGGCCTGGTGGCCATCACCAAATCCGACCTGGTAGAGAAAGATGTTCTCGATCTCGTCGCCCTGGAAATTCACGAGATGGTGCGAGGCTCGTTCCTGGAAGGCGCGCCCATGGTGCCGGTGAGCGCGCGCACGGGCGCCGGCCTCGAGCAGCTCAAATCCGAACTGCGCCAGCGGAGCCTGAATGCCGATCCCAAACCCGTCGACCGTCCCTTTCGACTGCCTATTGACCGCGCCTTTGTGATGAAAGGCTTTGGAGCGGTCATCACCGGCACTCTGGTTTCGGGAAAGATTGAGAAGGATGCGGAAGTCGAAGTCTATCCCCTGGCGCGGCGCGCGCGCGTACGCGGAATTGAGGTCCACAATCAACCATCAGCTGAGGCTTCAGCGGGCCAGCGCACTGCCTTGAACCTGGTGGGGCTTGAGGCCAGCGACCTCGCGCGCGGCATGGTTCTGGCGGAACCGGGCCTCTTCAAAACCACCGACCGCTTGGATTGCTCGCTCTCTCTTCTCCCTGCGGGACGCCCGTTGAAGAATCGCGCCCGAGTTCATTTCCACTGTTGGACGGCGGAAACAATCGCCGAAGTGTCGCTGCTGGGCGACCGCGAGTTGCGTCCAGGCGACCGAGCCTATGCGCAGTTGCGCTTGGCGGAAGGCGGACTTTTTCTGCCCGGCGACCGTTTTATCATCCGACAATTTTCCCCGCTCATTACACTCGGCGGCGGAGTGGTGGTGGACAACTTGCCGCCCAAGCATAGGGGGGATACCGCGGGCGTGCGCTCATTCCTCGCAACTCTGGAGACCGGCTCGCCCGAGTCAAGGCTCGAATTGCTGGCGCAACAATATGGTGAAGTTTCCGCACGCACCCTGGTGGCTCGAACGGGCTGGCCGCTGGAAGTAGTTTTAAAAACCGCCAGCGCCCTTGAGTTGGAAAAGCGTCTGATGATTCTAGGAACGCCGCCGAACCTAGTCGTTCATCCCAAATTCTTCGAACACCTGGCAAAAACAGTTGTTCAAGAACTCGCCGCCTTTCATACCGCCCAGCCGCTGGTATCAGGATTGTCCAAAGAAGATTTGCGGGGCCGATTGTCCGGAGCACGACATTCGGGCCAGGAATCGGCGGTAATTTCTGCATCGCTTTTTAATTCCATTCTCGCGTCGCTCAGCGCCCAGGGAAAATTGCGGGTTCAGGGGGAATTGGTTCAATTGGCGGGCCGTGAGATTCAATTGAGCCCGGAGGAGGCGGCGGCCAAGGCCGAAATCGGAATGGCATTTGAAAAGGCCGGCCTCACCGTGCCCAGCGCGCGCGAGGTTCTCCAGGGATTAAAGATCGATCGCGGGCGAGCTGAGAAACTTCTCCGGATTCTTATGAAGGAGAAAGTTCTGGTGAAGATTGCCGACGACCTGATTTTTCATCAGGGGGCATTGTCAAGACTTCGCCAACTGCTCGCGCGGCGCAAAGCTCAGAGTGACCGGTTGAACGTCGGTGTGTTCAAGGAAATTACCGGCCTGAGCCGCAAATACGCTATTCCGCTGCTCGAATATCTTGACCGCGAACACGTCACGCGGCGCCAGGGAGACGAACGGATCATTCTGTAGCGCAATGATCCCTCGTAGGGGGAGGGCTTGCCCTCCCCTCAGTTGTCGAGGGAAAGAAAAAAGGGGGCGGCAAGCCGTCCCCCTACATATCGTTCTCACGCTATCCTTCAAACGGTTTCAGCATTTCGTGGACAAGGTGAATGGGCAATCCCACCACGTTGGAGTAGCTGCCCTCAATTCGCTTGACGAATCTTGAAGCCAGTCCTTGAATTGCGTATGCGCCCGCTTTATCCATGGGCTCGCCGCTCCGAACGTAGTCGCTGATTTCCTGCTCGCTGAGCGGAGCAAAGGTCACCAGAGTAACCTCATACTTTAAATTCTTGGGGCCCTCTGGTGCGAGATGAACGCACACCCCTGTAATCACGCGGTGGGTGCGGCCCGCAAGTTCTCGTAACATTCGCACTGCGTCTTCCGGGCCATGGGGCTTGCCAAGAGTTTGTCCATCAATAACCACCACGGTGTCCGCGCCCAATATCAATCTTCCCGGTGGAGCGGAAGCGCCAACCTCCCACGCCTTTTCACGGGCCATGCGGCAGGTGAAATCTTCGGCGGATTCCCCAGCCAGTCGGATTTCCTCCACGTGGCTGGCGCGCGCTTCAAAATCGTATCCGGCGTTGCGCAGCAACTCTTTTCGACGTTCGGAAGCGGAGGCGAGAATAAAACGCATAAGGAACCGATTATATGAGGGATGCGCATCGCCCCACAACAAGTCGCTCAAAACATTAGTAGTGTCCTCATTTCCCTGAGAGCGCGGGCGTCTCGCCCGCAATCAATTGATGATGAAAGAGCGGGCGAGACGCCCGCGCTCCCGGCGATGCAATTCCGGACCCTACCAGGCGTTGGTACTGGTGTCATTTGGAGTCGCATTCCTATCGAGGAAATGGTCATTCCCGCGAAAGCGGGAATCCAGTCTTTACTTAGTGAAATGGCTTCCCGCCTTCGCGGGAATGACTGCGCGGCAGAGCTCGCACCAGGCAAATGACACCACTACCCAGGCGTTCAAATCATTTGCGCCGGCCCAATGCGGATGTATACTGGCGCGGCCCGCTCAAGGGCCAAATCCACTTTGCGCAGGTTGTGCCATGAAAAATGAAGTCCAAGAATCCACCTCGCTCAATTTAAACCGGCGGGCTTTCCTTACCAGTGCCGTCGCCGGCTCAGCCCTGATTCCTTCACTTGCCTTGGCCCAGCACGAGCGCGATTGGAGCGGCAAGAATCCAATCCACTATCCCGATCCGGATGTTGTGGTGCTGGACAAACGCTTTGCGAAATACAAGGTTGGCAATGCCGCCATCGAACGGCTGGCCACCGGATTGCGTTGGGCGGAGGGCCCGGCGTGGTGCGGCCAGGGACGCTATCTGGTGATGAGCGACATCCCCAACAATCGCCAGATGCGCTGGTTGGAGGAGGATGCCCACTTCAGCCCCATGCGCAGCCCGAGCGGCTACAGCAACGGCAACACGTTTGACTATGAAGGCCGCCAGCTTTCCTGTGAGCATGCGAATCGCCGCGTGGTGCGTTACGAACACGACGGCGGCACCACGGTGATCGCCGACCAATGGCAGGGCAAGCCGTTCAATGCGCCCAACGACATTGTGGTGCACCCCGATGGCGGCATTTGGTTCACCGACCCGGGGTACGGCATTCTGGTGAACTACGAAGGGACGCTTGCCAAGATGGAGCTTAAGGAAGCGGTTTATCGCGTGGACGGCAAGTCCGGAAAAATTGAAATGGTCACCGATTCGGAATATAAGGCCAATGGACTTTGTTTTTCACCCGACTACAAATTGCTCTATGTCTGCGACACCGGCTCCACGCACTATCCACAGGCGAAGAATGTCATCCGAGTGTACGACGTGATGGATGGCACTCGCCTGCGCAATGGGCGGGTTTATGTTTCCATGGAGCTGGCGGGTAAAGGCTCCGGGCTGGCTGATGGAATCCGCGCCGACAAAGACGGCAATATCTGGGTGGGCGCCGGCTGGGTCGGCTCCGGCTACGACGGCGTCCACATCTTCACCGCCAGCGGCGATCGCATCGGTATGATCCTGCTCCCCGAAATCTGCGCCAACATTTGTTTTGGCGGCCCCAAGCGCAACCGACTGTTCATGGCTGCCAGCCAGTCGCTCTATGCACTTTACGTAGAGGCGCAAGGCGCGCATATTGCGTAGGGTTCGTCTATATGAATCTCAAATAAATTCCTAGCCCTCTCCGAGGGGAGAGGGAGGGGGCCCCACTCTCTGCCCTGGGGACTGCTGCCGGCGCTCTAATCAGCCGGAGCAGGCCGGGTGAGGGGTCGCTCAAGCACCAGCCTGCTCACACAACACTCTCGAATCTTCTTTACAAACTCATCTGGATTCTCCATCACAAGTCCGTTTGGCAAGCGAAGCACTCTAATCCCGAGGCTCATCAAGTACGCTTCTTTGGCGTGATCCTTCTTCACCTGACTCGGCTGAGCGTGCACACTTCCGTCAAGTTCTATGGCTAGGCGAAATTCAAAGCAGTAGAAATCAACAACGTAATTTCCGATCGGATACTGACGACGAAACTTGTGTCCAGCGCGACAGTCACGCAAAAGATGCCACGCAAGTTTTTCTGCTGATGTTTCATTCCGCCGCAACTCGCGGAGTCTTGGAGTTGGAACTTTCACGCAGGAGTCACCCCTCACCCGTCCCGCCGCTGCGGGCCACCCTCTCCCCCTGGAGAGGGCTAGGTCATTTGCATTCGACTCATGATCTTAGATTTTTGAGGTGGAGCGCAAGACGCAATTGTTTCTTCGCCATGCGCACGGTGTGGTCTTTCATTTTTATAAGAATTGCCGGAAGAAGCAAGAAACTCCGTGGTCTATTCCTTCGCGCGTTCGTGGGTGCGGCGGTCGGCCACGCGGCGTTTGTGGGCCAGGGCGGCCAGGCCTTTTGGCGTTTTCACCTGCACGCGTTCCGGAGCGAGGAGGCGGGCCTGGGTGTTCATGGCGTCCGGCTCTTCCGACTTGGCGCTGCGGGTGTACGTCCCATCGCTCTGGAGGAAGCGCGCCTTCTTTTCGTCCGCCAAATATAAGGTCAGGATTTCTTTTAACCGGCAAACCAGCTTGGGATTCTCCACCGGAAAAAGGATCTCGACGCGGTGGCTCAGATTGCGTCGCATCAAATCCGCGCTGCCCAAATAAATTTCCTCAGCCCCGCCGTTCCTGAAATAAAAGACGCGGCTGTGCTCGAGGAAGCGGCCCACGATGCTGATCACGCGGATGTTCTCACTGACGCCTGGAATCCCCGGCCGCAAACAACACAGGCCGCGAACCAGCAAGTCGATTTTCACGCCCGCCTGCGAAGCTTCGTAGAACAACCGGATCATCTCCGGATCTTCCAAAGCGTTCATCTTGAAGATGAGTCGGCCCTGCCCGCCCTTTGCCTGCTGGGCAATCTCCCTCCGGATCAATTGCTCCAGACGCTGCCTTAAATTGACGGGCGCCACCAGCAATTTGCCTGGCTCTTCTTTTTTCGAATATCCGGTCAAGGCGTTGAAGAAATGGGTGGCATCGTCCGCAATTTTTTCGTTGCAGGTCAAAAAGCCGAAGTCGGTATAAAGTCGGGCCGTGGTGGGATTGTAATTGCCCGTCCCCAGATGCACGTAGCGGCGAATGTTTTCACCTTCGCGGCGAACGACCAGCGCAATCTTGGAGTGCACCTTGTAACCCACCAGTCCATAGACCACATGAACGCCCGCATCTTCCAACATCCGCGCCCATTCAATGTTGCTCTCCTCGTCGAAGCGGGCTTTGAGTTCCACCAGCACCGCCACTTGCTTGCCTTTCTCGATCGCCTCCAGCAGTGCGGAAACAATCGGGGAGTTGTGGCCCACGCGGTACAGGGTCATCTTGATGGCCAGCACGTTCGGGTCGTGAGCGGCCTGACGAAGAAAATCAACCACCGGCTGGAAAGATTCAAAAGGATGATGCAAAAGAATGTCTTCGCAACGGACGAGGGCGAACATGTCCTCTTCGGCCTGGGGTCCCATGTTGGCGGGCACGAACGGCACAAAGGGTTTGTCCTTCAGGTCGGGGCGGTCCAGGGCATAGAGTTCCATCCACTTTCCCAGGCCAATGGTGCCGTCAATGCGGTAGACATCCTGTGGATCGACCTCGAGATTGCTGGTCAGAATCTCGAAAACCTTGTCAGACATCTTGGCGTCCACTTGCAGACGAACCGCGGAGCTGAACCGGCGCTGCCTCACGGCCTCTTCCACCGATTCCAAAAGGTCGTCGCTCTCCAGTTCTTGAATGGCCATCTCGGCATCTCTCGTCACCCGGAAAGGATAGGCCTCCACTATTTCCGTCCCGGGAAATAAGTGATGAAGGTTGGCGGTAATCAAATGCTCGAGAAGAACGAATTTTCTTGGCCAGGGCGCGGCACTTTGGGATTTCGATTTCGGCGCGGAGGAGGGAACCGGAACGAGTCGAGGGAGCGTATCTGGAACTTTGATGCGGGCAAAGTTTTCCGTGCCTTGCTTGTCTCCCACCACCACCGCCAGATTCAAGCTGCGGCTGGAGATGTGCGGAAACGGCCGGCTGGGGTCGGAGGCCAGGGGAGTGAGCACAGGGAAAACGTGCTCGAGAAAATAGGCTTCCATGGCCGAGCGTTCTTCAGCGGCTAAAGAAGCATGTTCCAGGATGAGGATACCCGCTTTTTCCAAGGCTGGCCGGAGGCTGTGGCGCAGAAGATCCTGTATCTTCTGCACCAATTGGCGAACCTCGGGGCGAATGATCTCCAGTTGTTCCGATGCGCACCGGCCATCGAGGCCCACATCCTGGCTGCCGCTCGCCAGTTGCTTGTGCAAAGCGGCCACTCGCACCATGAAGAACTCATCCAGGTTGGAGCTGAGAATGGATAGAAACCTCACCCTTTCCAGCAGCGGATTCTCCGGGTCTTGCGCTTCGTCAAAAACGCGGTACTGAAAATCCAGCAAGCTCATTTCGCGGTTGATGTAAAGCGCAGGAGATTTCAGATCCGTCGGCGGGGAAGGAATGGGCGCGCCGGACGGAGTCGCGGCGGTTCGCCGGCTGGATTCGGCCATGCTCAAATCCTGACCCGGGGTGGTTGCCATGGGAACCACTATGTTACCCGAATCGGTTGTGTTTCGCAATTTGTCCCCCGGGGGCGCCCTAACAATGCACGCATTTTTTCGGGTAGGACTCGCAGAAGTATTTTCTCGAGCGTAGGAGGCTCGTGTTCTTGACCTGGGCGCGCGTATGGCGCAGTTGTGACAATTCGGGTTTCCATCGTATGGCAGACCTCCGTGTGATACCATAAGTTCGTGCGCGTCGGGCGCCACCGGTCCGCGGAAAGGGCTGAGCCCACTGAATGAAGTTCGTTTAGGCGACACCTTCATGGTGATCTTCCTTTTGCCCGAACTGGCGGACATCGGGCACCACGGGCCGAAACGGCCCGGAGGGGGTCATCATGTCCCAGTCCGTTCATTCAACCTTCACCCATACCCTGCCTAAGAAGCCCAATCTGAACCAATTGAGGAAGCAGGCCAAGGAATTGCTGAGATCGTATCAGGCGAGCGAACCCGCCGCCGTCACCCAGGTGAACGGGCATTTTCCCCGCCCTATCTCCGACATACAAAGAAAGTTATTTAGGCTCAGCGATGCTCAATTGGTACTGGCGCGTATCTACGGGTTTGATAGTTGGCCGAAGCTCAAAGCCTTTGTCGATGGCGTCACCGTGGGCCGGTTCATGGCCGCTGTGCAGTCAGGCGACATTTCGAGGGTGCGCGCCATGCTCCGCCATCGGCCCGAGCTGGTTCACAAGGACGCTGTCGAAAACAATGAACATCGCAGCCTCCACTATGCAGTGCTACGCCGCGACGTACCGATGGTACGCATGCTGATGAAAGGCGGCGCCGACGCGCGTCAGGGCATCTGGCCTCACCGGGACGCAACCACAGCTTATGCGCTGGCGCGCGAGCGCGATTATCAGGATATCGTCGCGGTGATCGAGGAAGAAGAGCAGTCGCGCCGGGCTGGCATGAGCTGCCCCAACTCCGCAGTTTCTCCCGTTCAGGAAGAGATCAACCAGTGCATCCGGCGGGGCGATGCCGTTACCGCCAAGCGCCTTCTGGAGGCGGACCGTTCTCTGATCAACGCTTGCGACCGCGGCGGCGGAACGCCGCTGCACGCGGCCGCCCAGGCAACGGATAAAGAAATGGCCGAGTGGCTGCTCGGTCACGGCGCCAAGGCAAATAAGCAGGACATCGCCGGCATGACTCCCCTGGACCGCTCGGCACTGGCGGCAGATCCGCGCAACGAATGCGCGCAGAGGTTTCCTTCAGTCGCCAAATTGCTGATCGATCGCGGTGCGGAGGTAACTCTGCGCGCGGCGGTGGCTCTGGCGCACGCTTCGCGCGTCCGTGAACTGGTAAGCGGCGACCCGGAAGTACTGCGGCGAGACATCTCCTGGACATCGGGCGGGCTGCTCACCATGGCCGTCAAGCACGGGCACATCGAGATGGTGCGATTGCTGCTCGATCTCGGAGCAGACGTGGATGAGCGCACGATCTTAAAAGAAGTGGAAGAGCCCACCGAGAGCTGGGGCGCGCCGCTATGGTTTGCGGCTTTGGCGGGGCGGCGCGACATCGCCGAGCTGCTTCTGGACCGCGGAGCCGATCCCAACGCCAACGTATACGCGTCCGGCTGGCCGCTGCGCAATGCCTACCAGCGCCGCGACGAGGCTCTCAAGAAATTGTTGGTGGAGCGCGGAGCCAAAGCGCCGCCCTACATGGTGGCCGAAGCCGGCGACGTCACTGAAGCCCGCCGGCTGCTCGAAACGAATACGAGCGAGGAGCTGGCCACCGAGTTGACCTGGTCCGCCGCCGTTAACGGCTGCCCTGCCATCGTCGAGTTGGCACTGCCTCACCTGAATCGGCCCGCCAGCGACCCACGCTGGCATTGGATTCTGATTCAGCCCTTCCGTGGCGTCGGCGACAATTCAGGTCTGAGGCCGGTGGTGAGCACGGATGAGCGCCTTGCGTGCCTGGCCATCCTCTTGAGGCACAAGATCGACGTGAACGTGGCGCGGCTTGGTCAAACGGTTTTGCATTTCACCGCGGCACGGGAGGGATTAGAAAATGAATCCGACCGAGTGCGTTTTGCCGCCATGCTGGTGGACGCGGGTGGACGGCTCGACCTGCGCGACGACCTGCTGAAATCCACGCCGCTTGGTTGGGCCTGCCGCTGGGGGCGAAAAGAATTAGTGGCTTTTCTGATATCGCGTGGCGCGCCGGTAATTGAACATGATGCGGAACCCTGGGCAACGCCGCTCGCTTGGGCCAGGAAAATGGGGCACGAGGCTATCGAGCGCCTTCTTCACAGCAGGGGCGCGAAGGCCTGACGGCGACATAAGCACACCCATCTCTGTCGCTTCTTTCAACCTTCGCGTCCGCAGCGAAGCGAGGTTGGATATAATCACTTCCTTCAAATCAAATTGAGCTGATCGCGCCGGTGGAGGACGTATGGTAGAAGAGAAAAGTTTCCACATGACTCCGGAAGAATTTCGGCGGCACGGTCACGCGGTGGTGGATTGGATTGCGGACTATTACGCACGCGTCGAATCGTTCCCGGTTTTGGCGCAAGTCGAGCCGGGCGGCGTTCGAGCGTCGCTCCCTAAGCAAGCGCCGGAACGGGGCGAACCGTTCGAGGTGATTCTAGGGGACATGGAGAAACTAATTTTGCCCGGCATCACTCACTGGCAATCACCCAATTTCTTCGCTTACTTCCCATCGAATTCATCCGGGCCGGCCATCCTGGGTGAATTGATGTCGGCCGGACTTGCGGTTCAGGGAATGCTTTGGACCACCAGCCCCGCCTGCACCGAACTTGAAACGCATGTCATGGACTGGCTGGTGCACATGCTCGGCCTGCCGAAGAAATTCTTATCCTCGGAGAGCGGCGGCGGGGTGATTCAAGATACCGCTTCCAGCTCCACGCTCTGCGCGTTGCTGGCGGCGCGCGAGCGCGCCACGCAAAATTCAAGCGGCCGGCATGGCTGCGACGGACGCCTGGTTGGGTACGCCTCCTCGCAGGCGCATTCCTCGGTGGCCAAGGGCATGATGATTGCCGGGCTGGGCGCGGAAAACCTGCGCTTGATCGATGTGGATGGCGAATCCGCTATGCGCCCCGATGCCCTGGCGCGGCAGATCGAGGAAGACCGGCGGGCAGAGAAGATTCCGTGTTTCGTGTGCGCGACGGTGGGGACGACGTCATCGAACGCCATTGATCCCGTGCGCGACATCGGCGAGATTTGCAAACAGCATGGCGCGTGGCTGCACGTGGACGCGGCGATGTCGGGCACGGCCGCACTTTGCCCCGAGTTCCGCCATTTCCAGGATGGCCTGGAACTGGCCGATAGTTACTGCTTCAATCCCCACAAATGGATGTTCACCAATTTTGATTGCGATGCATTTTTTGTAGCGGACCGCAAAGCGCTGATCAACGCGCTCTCCATTCTCCCCGAATACCTGCGCAACAAAGCCACTGAGTCAGGCGCGGTGATCGATTATCGCGACTGGCAGATTCCCCTCGGCCGCCGGTTCCGGGCTCTGAAACTTTGGTTTGTGATTCGGCACTACGGCGTGGAAGGTCTGCGACACCACATCCGCCGTCACGTGGAAATGGCACAACAATTCGCCGGCTGGATCAGCGATGACAACAGATTTGAATTGGCCGCGCCCGTTCCCTTGAACCTGGTTTGCTTCCGCCATCTCGGTGGCGACCAGTTCAATGAAGCGCTAATGGACCGGCTCAATCGAAGCGGCCATCTCTACTTGACCCACACAAAATTGAACGGGCGATTCACGCTTCGCCTTTGCGTCGGCCAAACCCACACCGAAGCGCGTCATGTAAGGAGGGCGTGGGAAAGGATTTGTGATGAAGTTTCGAAACTAGAGGAAGAAAGGATGAAAGATAAAGGATAAATGCGAACGCCGGCTTAGCGGGTGTAATTTACTCGTCGCCGCCCTCCGATTTTTCGTTACCGTGCCCGCGGCGGTTGAGTGAGTAGACCGGCAATCGCCTCGTATTGCGATATGAAACCCGGAGCCAATAATCTGACATCCGCTGGCGCCGGGTAGTTGAGCGACCAAGAGAGCCCTGGTGCTGCCTGGCAAAGAAGAGAAAAGAAAATCGTCCGGGCTAGCGTCGCCGGGATTTTTTCTTGCCAGCCTTTTTCTTTGCCGCTTTCTTGGCAGGCTTTGACTTCTTCTTGGCCGGCTTGCGAGTTTTGGCTTTTTTCACGGCCTTCGCTTTTTTGGGTTTGGCCGCCTTTGCTTTCGAGGCGGGCTTGCGCCCGGGGGCGGCGAGCTTCGGGGCGGGTGCCGGTGCAACCGGAGCGGGCGGAGCTGGAGGCGTAATGGAAGGGATTCTGGTCACCTCCGCCTCATAGGAAACTTCTTCCTCGAGGTCCTCGCTTTCCTCGCCCGCACCTTCTTCCTCTTCTTCCCGGTAATCGGATGTGAGTTCTTCTCCGTAATCTTCCAGCTCGTCACCCGGCTCATTCTCTTTATCGAATGTCATTAAATCCTCCCTGTGGAGTCACGTGGCTCCCACCAAGATTGAATCCGACTCTGGGATCCCAACCAAGTAAATATGATTGCTTCAACCAGCAAAAGGCAGATGTATACCAGAGATTTCATCCTGTCAAGCGCAATGATAAAAGTTGGGGAAAAAGCGGCTAGCGCGCCGCCCGGACCGGCTGGGGAGATTGTTCCTCCGATGGCTTGGGATGGTTCCCGGTCCGGGAAATTTTACTGATGGAAGTTTTCTTCTTGTCAGTGGATTTCCCCGAATTCTTTGCACGTGGATGCGATCGAGAGGATACGGGGCCGGTCCCACCGGAGTACACCAGTAAAGTCTTTCCGGGGACCAGTTGCGCGGACTTTAAGTGATTCCATTTGCGGATCTGATAGGCAGAAACATCAAACCGGTCGGCCACAAGTTCCACCGTATCGCCCGATCGGATGCGATACCTAACCGCGTGGATTGGGACACGCTCATGCACCCTTTGCAGGGAGGATTCGCTGCCCGGCGCCAAAGGCAGCACCAGACGCGTGCCTTCATCGAGTTCGGTGTCCCGCTCAATTCCATTCGCGCGCGCAAGGGCAACCGTGGAGATCCGGTATTTCTGAGCGATGGAAGCGACCGTCTCGCCACCGTCCACTTTATGTGATCGCCACCAGATGCGTTTGTCGGAGGGAATGGAAGCAATGTCCTTTTCGAACACGTCCCCCGTGCCAGCGGGAAGGTTAAGCTTGAATTCCGGGTCATTGGCAGGCGTCGTCCAACGAAGAAGGGAAGGATTCAGCTTAATTAATTCATCGACGGGGTGGTCAATTAATTCCGCAATCAAGCGCAGGTCCGTCGGCTGGTTCATCATCACCTGATCTACGCTAAGAGGGGGATCCGGCTGAACGTCAAAGCCGTAGGCTTTGGGATCTTTCCCAATCAGAGCGGTGGCCAGAAAAATGGGGACGTAATTCTCCGTTTCCCTGGGGAGAGCATGAAGGCTTCGAAGCGTCCAGTAATCGGCGTAGCCTGTCCGCTCAATGGCACGCTGGACGGTCATGGGACCGCTATCGTATGCGGCCATGGCCAGATACCAATCACCAAACGTGTTGTAAAGATCTTTCAAGTGCCTCGCAGCGGCGGCAGTGGACTTGGCAGGGTCTTCGCGCTCGTCTACCCAGCTATCTCGCCTTAAACCGTAAAGCGCCCCAGTTCCTGGCATGAACTGCCAAATCCCTTTTGCGCCCTTGCGCGAGCGTGCCAAGGGGTTAAAAGCGCTTTCACCCGCCGCCAGGTAAACCAGCTCTTCCGGAAGCCCTTCTTTATTAAGCACTTCCGAGAAAATTGGTTGATACGCACCCAGGCGCCGGAGGACCCTCTCAATGAACCCCCGCCCTCTGCCCTGAAAATAGGTCAAAACACCGTCAACATAATCGTTGGAAATGAGGGGCAAGTCCGAATGGACGGACTTAATCTCCTGTTGCGCGCGTTCCTTAACGTGGGGGTCAACCGGAAAAGTGAGCCCTGAAAACGACTCGATCGCCGTGGGTTCTTCCTTGTGGGCAGTTGGCGCCGCCTCGGCTTCGAGCGACGTAACTTCCAAGGCATGAATATTCTCCACCAGCTTGTTAAATTCCTTGTTCAGGCGGTCATCGGCGGTCAGATCCAGCTTTGATTCCAGAAGGACCCGCACGGCCTGATCAAACTTCTCCCTGGCCTTATCAAAGTTGCCGGCGCGATACTCCTCCATCCCGGACATATAAGACGCCTCGGCTTGCTGGATTAGCGTGACCACAGGATCAGGGGGAGGGACAGGGGTAGGAGCAGTCTGAACAGGAGGGCGAGCCGGTTGAGGGGCAGGAGTTGGCGGTGGCGCCACCGCAGCCACCGGCGGCTGGGTAACGGGCTTAGGCCGTTCGGAGGCTGTACACGCAGCCAAGGCGGCAGCCAGTGCCAAACACAGAGGTACCCTTAGCCTCCCCAAATTAGTCCCCTCGCACTTGGTTAGACGTAAAAAGGTTGCGTGCCGTTTGCTGTCTGGCCGCGGAATTATGAATTCTAATCATATTAAATACTTGGGGTCAACCCGAAATTTGCGAGTGTTCTTGACACCTTCCAAATGTCCGTGGTAGTTTCCTTAGTCCTAACAGCTTGTTGGAACTCAAACAAAGGCTGATCACACTACATGGGTGGAATACTGAGCCAGCTTGGACAGCTTTTTGTCCAAAGTTTACCGACGGTTATCTTTGTTTTCCTGCTTTTGGTGGTCCTCAATAGAATCTTTTTTGGGCCCCTGATCGGCGTCTTGAAGCAACGTGAGGATATGACCTCTGGGGCGCTGGTTCGCGCGCGGGAGCAGGCCGCGGCGGCGGAAGCCAAAACGCGCGAATATGATGCGGCGTTCCAATTGGCCCGCCAGGAGGTCTATCGTCAACGCGAGGCAGACCGGCAGGCGACTCTCAAGGAACGCGAAGGGTTGCTCCAAAAGGCGAGGGAGCAATCGGAAGTTTTCATGCAAACCGCGCAGCAGAACCTGAAGGCTGAGGTCGAATCGGCCAAGAAGGAGTTGGGCGCAGCCTCGCAGTCAATGGCGAGTGAGATTGCCGATCTCGTGCTTGGTATAGGACCTTCAACCAACCGGCCTGGGGGTGCCCAGGCTTGATGCGCGTGCCCAGACTGCCAATTCTGCTTTCATTTCTCATTTCATCCATCCTGGGAATGGCCGTAGGCATGCGTTCAAGTTCCCTGTGCATGGCGGCGGTTCCCCCGTCAGTGGCTCCAGCTGCAAGGACAGCACTGGCGTATTGGGCGATTCCTCCGGAGAGCAAATCGGAAGAAGATAATTCCGAAACCAAAGAACTAATCTTTAAGACCATCAACTTTATCCTTCTTGCCGGAGGCCTGGGTTACCTGCTTCGCAAGCCCCTGGCTGAATTTTTTACCCAACGGTCGGCGGAGATTCGGAAGCAATTGGATGAAGGCAGGAAGGCGCTGGAGGCTTCCCAGGCCCGGATGGCGGCCATCGAAGAAAAATTGCGGCACCTGGAAGAGGAGATTTCCTCTTTCAAAGCCGCGGCCACCCGCGAGGCGGAAGCGGAGCGCCAGAATTTGCGGGCGGCTGCCGCCGAAGAAGCGGAGAAGATTCTCGAATCAGCCCGCGCGCGAATGGAAACTTCAACCCGGGCGGCCAAGCTCGAGCTCAAATATTTTGTCGCCGGAGAAGCCTTGAAGCAGGCGGAACAGTTGGTTCGAGGGCGATTGGACGAGGCTACCCGAAGGCAACTGGTAAGCCAGTTTATGGCCAAGCTGGGCGCAGGGCCAAGTCAAAATTGAATTGTCCGGTGCGAGCCGGCCGAAAAAATTCGCGAGCAAGGTGATACCAAAACTATGGCGATGGCGGTTGCCAACCGATACGCGCGCGCCCTCTCCGACGTTGTAGCTTCGGCGGGCAACTACCGTGCCGTTCTCGGAGACCTGGAGAATTTCCTCTCGGCTTACAGGGAGAGCTCTGACCTTCGTGACGTCATGGAGACCCCCGCCGTTTCCCTGGCGAAGAAGTTGAAAGTGCTGGAAGCGATCCTGGCGCGCACAGGGGCAGGGGAAGTATCCGGGAATTTTTTGCGCGTCCTGGTCACCAACTACCGGATTGGATTGTTAGGCGAGATTTCAACGGCGTTCCTCAAAATTGCCAATGAGCGCTTGGGAGTGGTTCAGGTCAGGGTTTCTTCCGCCACTGCGCTTTCCGAGGCCGAGCAGCAGGCGTTGCGCACCCGTTTTGAAGAAGTCACGCGAAAGAAAGTGGAAATGGAATTCCGGACGGAGGACGAATTATTGGGTGGCATTCTGGCCCAGATTGAAAGCACGGTTTACGACGGATCCGTCCGTGGGAATTTGGAAAAACTTCGAGAGCAATTAATGGCGAGATGAGGATGAGGTGGGTTGTAGGTGGCATGTAGTAGGTGAGAAAGAAAAGGCCGCAAGCGCCAACTTCCCCCACCTACCACACGTGATCTGCCACCTACCCTAAAAGAGAGGTCGGACAGTGGCACAAATCAGAGCTGACGAAATTACCAAGATTATCCGCGACCAGATTGAGAATTATGATCGCGGCGTCACCGTCACCGAAGTGGGCGCGGTGATTTCCGTGGGAGACGGCGTGGCCCGCATCCACGGCCTGAATAACTGCATGGCCGGCGAGTTGCTCGATTTTCCCCACGAGGTCGCCGGACTGGCCCTGAACCTTGAAGAGGACCAGGTCAGCGCGGTCTTGCTGGGGGATTACACAAAAATCCAGGAAGGCGATACGGTCAAGCGCACCGGACGGATCATGTCCGTGCCGGTGGGCGATGCTTTGATAGGCCGCGTGGTGGACGCACTTGGCCATCCCACAGACGATAAGGGACCTATCCTCACCGATAAATTCAACAGCATTGAAAGGCTGGCGCCGGGCGTAGTGGATCGCCAACCCGTTCGCGAGCCCCTGCAAACAGGCCTGAAAGCCATTGACGGGATGATTCCGATCGGCCGTGGCCAGCGCGAGCTGATTATCGGCGACCGGCAGACGGGGAAGACCGCCATCGTGATTGATACGATTTTGAATCAGCGCGACAGCGGAGTGATTTGTATTTACGTGGCCATCGGCCAGAAAAGGTCCACCATCGCTCAGGTGATCAAGACGCTTGAGGAACACGATGCGATGAAGTACAGCATTGTGGTGGAAGCGGGGGCGTCTGATCCGGCGCCCATGCAATATCTCGCTCCCTATGCCGGATGCGCCATCGGCGAATATTTCCGCGATAACGGCCGCCACGCCTTGTGCATCTATGATGACCTTTCAAAACACGCCGTTTCTTATCGTGAAATCTCGCTCCTGCTGCGGCGGCCCCCGGGGCGCGAGGCCTACCCGGGCGATGTATTCTACCTTCACTCCCGCTTACTCGAACGCGCGGCGAAACTCAGCCAGGAAACTGGCGGCGGGTCGCTGACCGCGCTTCCCATCATTGAGACGCAGGCCGGCGACGTTTCCGCTTACATCCCGACCAACGTCATTTCCATCACTGACGGCCAGATTTTTCTCGAAGGCGACCTGTTCCACTCCGGCATCCGGCCCGCCATCAACGTGGGTATTTCAGTGTCGCGCGTGGGCGGCAACGCTCAGATCAAAGCCATGAAGCAAGTGGCCGGCACGTTGCGGCTTGACCTGGCTCAGTATCGCGAACTTGCCGCCTTCGCCCAGTTTGGCAGCGACCTCGATAAGGCCACTCAATCCCAGTTGAATCGCGGCAAACGGTTGGTGGAAATTCTGAAGCAGGACCAGTACCGGCCCCTGCCCGTGGAAAAACAAATTGTGATTATTTATGCGGGCACCAACGGCTTTCTGGATGATCTGGCGGTGGAGGATTGCCTGGCGTTCGAAAAAGCACTGTACACTTTCATGGATTCCTCCTATCCCAACCTGGCCAAGCAGATTCTGGAAAAGAAACAACTCGACGACACGGTAAAGGCCGAACTCAAGAAAGTGCTGGACGAAGCCAAGGCGAAGTTTTTGGCGGAGAAGAAAGCAGTGAAATAGTTGAAAGTCGAATGTTAAGAGTCAAAAGTTAAAAGTTAAGGAGAGTTAAACAGGCTTTTTGCATATTGTTTTTAGTGCATGACCGTGATCCGGAAATGCCTTTTGCGGTTAGCTCTTGCTTTTAACTTTGAACTTTTGACTTTCAACTATTGACTCTTAACTGTCGACTGTGAACTGTCAACTTAAAGAATGGCCAACGTACTCGACATCCGGCGCCGCATTCGCTCGGTGAAGAACACGCAGCAAATCACCCGGGCGATGAAGATGGTGGCGGCCGCGCGTTTGCGGCGCGCGCAGGAGCGGGTCTTGAATGCCCGCCCCTACGCCAACCAGATGCTCACCTTACTCGGCAGCCTGACCGCTCGCGTGGAACAACGTGTCCACCCCCTGCTCCAGGAACGCCCGATCAAGAATATTCTGCTCGTCCTGGTATCGGGCGACAAAGGGCTGGCGGGCGCGTTCAATACCAACTTGATTCGCGCCACCCAGAACTATTTGGCGGAACATGGCGATCAAAAAGTTTCCATGATTGCGGTGGGCCGCAAAGGGCGCGATTTCTACCGCAAGCGTTCCTTTCCCATGGTCTCCGATTACGCCAACATTTTCAGCCGCCTGGAGATCTCGCACGCGGAGGAGATCGCCAAGACCATCATTGACCTTTACACCAAGTGCGAAGTGGACGCGGTCGATTTTATTTACAACGAGTCCAAGTCCATCATGGTGCAACGCCTGACGGTGGAGCGTTACCTGCCCATCAAGCCGATGAAACCTCGAGAAGGCGAGGTCCTCATCGACTACATCTATGAGGAACCACCCGAGGAGATTTTCAAAGCACTACTGGAGCGTTACGTAGAGATTGAAGTCTACCGCGCCTTGCTTGAATCGGCTGCGGCGGAGTTTGCCGCGCGTATGACCGCCATGGACGCAGCCACTACGAACGCGGGAGAAATGATCGATAATTTGACGCTGAATATGAACCGCGTGCGCCAGGCCGCGATCACTCGTGAGATCATCGAAATTGTGAGCGGCGCAAGCGCGCAGTAATTGCAGTAGTAGCGCCGGGCTTTAGCCCGGCACTTGCCGACCTGAGGGTCGGCGCTACTTTAAAAAGGAGCAGCATGGCAGAAAACGCAGTCGGCAAAGTCGTGGAAGTGATCGGGCCGGTGATCGTCGCCGCTTTTGAAGGCGGCCATCTGCCGCCCATCTACAACGCCCTTCGCATTACTTCGGACGGATTCACGGTGCCAGCACCCATCAGCCTGATTGTGGAAGTGGAACAGCACTTGGGTGATGGCCGGGTGAAATGCGTGGCCATGGAGCCCACCGAAGGTTTGGTGCGCGGAATGCGCGTCACGGATTTGGACGGGCCCATCACCGTGCCCGTGGGCAAAGGGACGCTGGGCCGCGTGATGAACGTGATTGGCGAGCCGGTGGATAAAAAGGGGCCGATCGCGGGCGACACGCGTTCTCCCATTCACCGCCACGCGCCCGAGCTCGACGACCAAAACACCAAGCTAGAAATGTTCGAGACCGGCTTGAAAGTGGTTGATCTGCTGGAGCCGTATTTGAAGGGCGGTAAGACCGGTCTGTTCGGCGGCGCGGGCGTGGGAAAAACCGTCATCATCATGGAACTGATCAACAACGTCGCCATGAAGCACGGCGGCGTCTCCGTTTTTTCCGGCGTGGGCGAGCGCACTCGCGAAGGAAACGACCTCTGGCTTGAATTCAAGGAATCGGGCGTCATCGATTCCGAGCACCCGGAGAAATCCAAAGCGGCGTTAATTTACGGCCAGATGACTGAACCTCCGGGCGCCCGTCTGCGAGTGGGTTTAACCGGGCTGACCGTCGCGGAGTATTTCCGCGACGTCGCCGGCCAGGACGTGCTTCTTTTCATCGACAATATTTTCCGGTTCACCCAGGCGGGCTCGGAAGTTTCGGCGCTCCTGGGCCGCATGCCTTCCGCCGTCGGCTATCAGCCCAACCTCTCTTCGGAAATGGGCGAATTGCAGGAACGCATCACTTCCACCAAGAAAGGGTCCATCACTTCCGTGCAGGCGATTTACGTTCCGGCTGACGATTTGACCGATCCCGCGCCCGCCACCACGTTTTCCCATCTCGACGCAACCACGGTTCTCTCGCGGCAGATTTCGGAGCTTGGGATTTATCCCGCCGTGGATCCGCTGGCCTCCACTTCCCGGCTGCTTGATCCGCGCATTGTGGGCGAGGAGCATTACAACGTGGCGCGTGCCGTGAAGTCCACCCTGCAAAAGTATAAAGATCTTCAGGATATCATCGCGATTCTGGGCATTGACGAACTCTCCGACGAGGACAAGATCACCGTGGCGCGCGCGCGCAAGATTCAGCGCTTCCTTTCGCAGCCATTTTTCGTGGCCCAGCAATTCACCGGCCTCGAAGGCAAATACGTGAAACTGGCCGACACCATTCGCAGCTTTAAAGAAGTGGTTGAGGGCAAGCACGACGATATCCCCGAGCAGGCGTTTTACATGGTTGGCGCCATCGAAGAGGCAATCGCAAAAGCTGAGAAGCTCAAGGCGGCGGTCTAATGGCGGTTGATACACTGCCCACAGAAATCCACCTGGAAATCGTGACTCCGGAACACCAGGTGGTGCGCGATTCGGTGACCGGAGTCACCGTTCCCGGCAAGGAAGGCGAAATGGGAATCCTGCCCGGCCACGCCCCTCTCTTGTCCTTGCTGAAGGTGGGCGAGCTTTCCTACGTGCGCGGGAAATTGACTCACTACCTTTGTATCAACTGGGGCTTTGTCGAGGTGCTGCCTGACCGCGTGATTATTCTCGCTCAGACGGCGGAACGCGCCGAGGAGATCGATCTCGACCGGGCGCGAAAAGCCAAGGAGCGCGCGGAAGAACGTCTTAGAAAGGTATCCGATCTGGAAGTGGACCTGGAGCGCGCCCGGGTGGCCTTGGAGCGGTCGCTGGTGCGCATCCAAGTAGCCACTAAAGCGCAAAAATAGCGCAATATGTCCAGAATCGAAATCGCCGGCAGCACATCTAATAACTTGTACGCCTGCCCGTAGCTACCCACTATTTCAGGGACATGGATCACGGGGGTACCAATCTGAGGTCTGACGGCAGCCGGACAGCTAGAGGGACAGCAGAGCAGAAAAAATGAAGACATCCACCCCGAGAGTTCGTATGTACACCACAACCTTTTGTGGTGATTGTACCCGCGCCAAGTATTTCCTGACCCAGCAGGAAGTTTCGGTTGAGGAAATCAACATTGAAAAAACGCCGGGCGCGGCCGATTTTGTAATCCGCGCCAACGGGGGGAAACGCCGCGTGCCGACCTTCGAGGTAGACGGCCGAACCTTCCATTGCTCGCCTTATGACCCCGAAAAGCTCGCTCGCGAGCTAGGCCTGAAGCGCGAGAATTGAATTAAGCCTCCGCTGCCTCGAGCCCTTTTCCCCCCATTGCCCCCAGCCGATGGTGCAGCGGCTCAATTTACCGGTGCGTGTGTTTCTACAAGTAGTGCGCACCGAAGGCTTCCCATCCGCCCACCATGGAGCCTATGATCAGGCCTCTGGCGCCTCCAGCCAATGCGCCGATCCCCGTTGGGGTCGCTGCCACCGAGGCCAGGAAGATTACTTCTTGCTCTCTTAATTCGGTGATGTTGTCTTATGTCCGCTTCCGTTCATAGCCGCGCTGTCTCGCCTTGCAATGCATCACCGTCCGGCGTAGGGCGCCCTATCTTGAATGGAAATGTTTCCAAATGTAATGGGCGGCGATCGTACTCGGGCCGGCCACGATTGCTCCAATCGCCAGGCCACGTCCTCCTGCCGCTATCGCACCGATGCCCATGGGCAT